>OIXA01000042.1_pt1 | contig 141928 bp, 106 predicted proteins | sample 1587721 | NCBI WGS metagenome assembly OIXA01 (sample SAMEA3888900, study PRJEB22519) | human gut metagenome | biome: human gut; feature: human-associated habitat; material: faeces | place: Denmark | collected 2013 | reverse complement strand
TCCACGGAAAGAACCCCATCCCGGTTCGATAAAGACTCGCACAATTCTTCCAAAACCGGTTGCGAGGATTGAAGAGCAAATAATACGGTGATGATAATGGCCTCTTCCCCATTTTTTAGGGTCGTTTGATGGGTCACGACGTTTTTGATAATAAGGCCATTGGCCTCGGCTTCCATGCGGATCGCCTTGATGACCAACGTGTTTTTGGCCACGGTCAATTTAATCTGAGGGCTCCGTCTTCCAATGGCTTTTTCAATATGAAGAAGCCCGTTTAATAAAATCATTGTGACCGCCGCGACGATGATCGCTTCTAAAACAAGTCCCGAACCGCAGGCCATCCCAATTCCTGCGGATACCCATAAAGTGGCGGCCGTCGTTAATCCGCGGACCGATAAGCCTGTGCGGATGATCGTGCCGGCGCAGACGAAGCCGATTCCCGCGGTGATGCCCGCCCCAATACGGGAAGTGTCGTAAGAAAGCTTGGACGCATCGATATACCCCTGGGAAAAATCGATTTGGCCGGAAGCAAATCCAATTCCAAAGATGGAGATGGTCATGATAAGAGTGCAGCCAATCGAAAGAAGGACGTGGGTCCGTAACCCGGCGGCTTGCCCCTTGATTTCACGTTCCACCCCGATGATCGCGGATAGCACCCCTGATACCAAAGTGACGATGAGGATATATAAGGCGATCCCCCATCCGTTATATTTGTAGGCCAAAGAAATGATAGATTGATCCATATTCTGCAATCTCCTGACTTCATTATAGGAGTTCTCGACAAGAAGTACTCGATAAATTTGCAATCGGGCCGAAAAAGTTCAATTTGGTTGTTGTTTCCTTTTTTTCCTGTGTCTATAATAACCAAGCCGCTTAAGCGGTATCGCTTAGAAGGCTTGGGACTTTAGCTCAGTTGGGAGAGCGCGTGCTTTGCAAGCATGAGGTCGTCGGTTCGAGCCCGATAAGTTCCACCATGGCTGAGTAGCCCAGTTGGTTAGAGCAACCGGCTCATACCCGGTATGTCGAGGGTTCGAGTCCCCCCTCAGCCACCATCTTGATTGAAATTGCTCCACGTCGTGGGGCTTTTTTCGTCGAATTTATACGATGATGAGTGTCATTTTCATGTCTAGTCCGGCTCGAACCGACGAACCGCATCTCGAGGTCCGTGTACCTCTTATGTACTTTTTTCACTTCCAAAAACAAAAGAAAGTGGCTGTTTGCTTCAGCCACTAAGGATGGAATGGTGGTTGATTTTTGATTCTGCAATTCCGTTAATTTCCGCCATATCGGGAATGGACCGCCGGAGTTCGATCAACTAATCGCCGTTGATAAATAGATAATCAATCCCAAGGGTCACTTCCTCTATGGCAATCGGATTGTAGAAGTAGCTCTCCTGGTCTTTGTATCGGCCCGTGATGAAATGGAGGCCTTTGTTGGTAGAACCCAGCAAAACCCTCTTAAAATCCCTTTTCTCGGCGATGAAAGGACCGTCGATGAGTAAATCCACGTTTTCAACGATTTCGCGGTCTATGGAGCCTTTCTGGCGGCCTGAGAACAGGATGATGCCCATTCCTTCCTCGTGGATTCTCCTCAAAAGCAGCGGCAGTCCTTTTTGAAGGATCGGTTCGCCTCCGCTTAGGGTGACGCCTTCGATGTCGAATTCGGCTTTGGCTTGTAATATCACGCCCATCAGTTCCTCAAGCGACATGATGTGGTTAGGAAGTAGGGGCTGCAAGGATTCGTTGCAACAACCGGGGCACTTCAAGTCGCAGCCCTGGAACCAGATGCAGCAGCGTTTAAAAGGGCCCTCGGTTTGGGTGCAGAGCTTTATGATCGCAACGTTGAAGTTACTCTTGGAAGCTGAATTCGAATCCACTTGGCGCTACCTTGGCGACGATGGTGCTCCCCCTGAGGCTGCGGAGCTCGTCTTTGTTCTCGAACAAGAACATGGCCAACGGGTCGAGCAGACGGTAGTTGATGGCGTTAAGAACGTCACGGCCGCCTTTGGCGATATCGACGCCTTTGAGGATGTACTCGATGGCGGGTTTGTCCTTCTCGAATTCGAGCTCCAGTTTGTATTTCTCGCGGATCGCGTTTTTGACCGGTCCGAGCTTGGAGTGGCAGATCTTGTATAGGAAGTCCTCGTTCTGGATGAAGTTGAAGGGGACGATGTTGTTGTAGCCGATACGGCCCAAGAGCTCGGGGCGCTTCAATTCGTTGTCGAAGTACTCTTTGACGATGCGAATGAACTCCTTAGCCACGCTTTCCTTATCGGAAGAAGCGGCGACTTCGTTGGCGCCGAGGTTCGAGGTGAAGATGATGATGGAATCGGAGAAGTAGACCGTTTCGCCCTTTGAGTCGGTCAGGCGACCGTCCTCGAGGATTTGGAGGAAGATGTCGAGGATCCTCGGATTGGGTTTAGCGGCCTTTTCAATTTCATCGAAGAGGATGACACTGAAGGGATGTTCCTTGACTGCATTGGTCAATTGCCCGCCCTCTTCGTAGCCGACGTAGCCAGGGGCAGCGCCGATAAGTTTCTGGTCGCTATTCTCCTGAGCGTATTCGGACATGTCGAAGCGGATGCAGGCCTGGTCGTCGCCGAACAAGAAGCTGGCCAAAGCCTTGGAAAGCTCGGTTTTACCAACGCCAGTTGGACCGACGAAGAAGAACACACCTTTAGGAGCGGAGCGCGAGGAGGACTTATGGATACCAGAGAGGCCCATATAAGCCTTGATGATTGTCTTTTCAATCTTCGCGATTGCCTCTTCTTGACCGATGACGCGCTTCGAGAGGATTTCCTTAATCTGCTTAACGCGGGCATATTCGAGTTTCTCCCACGGATTCTCTTTCTCGCCGTATTTGAAGAGGTAGAAGAGCTTATCGTAGGTCATCTTCGGCTCTTTCTGCGACAGGCGGCAGAGCTGGATGATTTCGCGGCTCGTGAAATCTTCGAGCATGTCGATGAACGGCGCGTTCTCGGCGTCGAGGAGGGAGTGGGTGTTCTGCGTCAAGCGAACGTCAAACTGGTCCTCGGTCTTCTCAACGATGGCGCGCCTCTCTTCCCTATCTGGCTTTTGAAGGGTGACGATCTCGACCTCAGGGTTGCCCTGATAGAAGGAGAGGGGGAGCCCGGTCGATTTTCCAAGAATCATGATGACGACGGATTCATTGAAGTCGGAATTGAGGTATTCGACTTTGCGGTCCTTAAGCGCTTTGCCTAACAACGTCATGTTCTGTCGTTCGTCATCAGAGAGCCCGTTGACGGAAAAGAGGTATTCGGACCAATTGAGAATGAATGCGACCTTCTTTTTCTTGTCGATGACGTTCTTGTAGACGACGTTCATGATCTCGGCAGGGGATTTGAAGAGCCCACTCGTTTGTGGTTTCTCGTCTTCCTGCTCATCGTCATCAAGGTCATAGGAATCACCTTTAACTTCGACGGAATCGGTGGCCTGGAGACGGTCGATGGCACCCGTGGCACCCTCGACGCGATCCCAGTAGACGATGTCGGGGTATTCCATCTCCTCAAGCATCGCCTCGAGGTATTCCCTGAGGGTAACGAGCTTCTTGTTCTTATCGAGATATACATCCCCAACGTTTCCGTCGATGATGACGCATTTTTTGATGCCGACGCTGCGGCGGATTTTGTTGAAACTGGTTGCTAGTGACATGGCGTTATCTCCTTAAATCTCAGTTCGTTTTCGTTTTGTGATGCTGATATTGTTGCATCTGAATTTTGTCTGGATTGTCCCAGATGACTTCCTCGTGAAGCACGTTGATGTCATAGATGGAAGCGAGGTCGTTCATGAAGGGTTCGATATCCTTCTTGCAGGCTTGCCCCTCGTAGCCGTCGAATCGGTACATGAATTTTCCGCTGAGCTGAATCTCAAATTCGGCCTTCTGTCCCGAAGCCTTCAATGCCACAAGGCGTACCACGTTCTTTTCGCGGTCGATTTTTAGGTTGTTGCGGGTGTCTACAATAAAACCCCTCGCTTTGATGGACTTAATTATAACCTTCAAGGTTTCCTTGCGCACTTTTTCGTCCGTGATCGCCGCGGAGGCGCGCTCGGAAATCTCGTCTATAGACGTCGAACTTTCAACTACCTTGCTAATTGTGGCTTCATCGACACCGCCGGAACGCATCTCTTCGATAGTTTCGTCCACAAATCCCTTTTTGCTGGACTCGAGAAGGCTTTCATATTGCTTCTTGGCGGCAGCCAGTATTTCCTCGAAGGTAGCGCTGTTGCCTTTGTCAGCCTCGGCAAGGGCGAGCTGACGAAGCGAAACATCTTCAATTGCATTGATTCGCTCTAGGGTCTTGCCATCGAGGCTGACTTTGCCCGATGCCTCGTCTTTCATTCGCTGAAAGATGGCGTCTCCTTCGGAGAGAAGACCTTGGCGTATCATCGCTTCGATCGCTTGCAGTTTAGAACCGGTCAGTGTTGCCACGGTCGATGCCAATTCGTTTGCTTGCCTGTGCAGCTCATCTACCGTTCTCTGGTATTCGGATGCGTCGCGAGTGCTGGTGCCGCGATATCTTTCCAGGGATTTCTTGAAAGCTTCGATCTTGTCTTTGATTTCCTCTTTGTCCTTAGTCAGATACTGCTCGTATTCTTTGACCTCCTCGGTCCTGAGCGTCTTTGCCGTCTCCTGTATTTTGGCTATTGTCTTATCGATTTTGCATAGCGAAGCGGCGGCCGTTTCGCATTGGGCCTGAATCTGGATCGATACCCCTTCATAAGAGATGATGGTTTGGTTACTCATTTGTCTTCATCCTCCTTTTTCGCTAATTCGAAAATCTCTTCACTCCATCTTCGCAGATCATCCGGCGTAAAACGCGCGGTAGGGGCGTCTTGATGGACGTTGGCGTTCCTGGCTTCGCGGAAATCGTGGAGGTCGGAGACGATGTCTTTGTCTATCGCCTTTTGTCTACGTGCTTCGGAAAGCATGTCGGAAAGCGTGCCGTCCAAACCGTATTTGGACTTGAGCAGGGCTTCGAGCTTCCCGGAAAGATTCACGAGGACGTATTGGAATTCGCCCGCATCGATTTTCTTTTCGATGACTTCCGCCCTGATGTTGTTGGGGTTCTTCAAGGCGTTTTCCATCATGCTGACGTCGTCATTGATGCGTCCGAAGATGCCCAAGTAGGTATCGTATTCCTGGAAAAGAACCTTGTTCTCCGCCTCGAAAGGCTTCAGACGCTTTCTTTCGGAGGAAGCGGTGGCGTAAGAGGAGTGGATGGCGCTACGGTCGATGGATTCCAGATCGACGCTGAAGTCGCGGTAGTCGGCGACCCCGCATAGCTTCTTAAGCTGCTCAAGCGAACTGGCGAAGTTGACCAAGGATGCCAATGAGGGCAGCGTTCCTTGCTTGCTCTTTAGGCACTCCGGAACCGGATTGACATAGGAGCAAACCAAAGACTCCTCATAATTGGCCTCCACGAGGACTTGGTATACGGCGACGGGATTAACGGTAGATTTCAGCTGCTCAAAGACCTTGTCTAAGACTTCTTTCGAAGACAAGCCAAGGTACTTCGGAATCCAAGAAGTCACCTTGAGGAAAGTTTCTAGGGCTGGCTCGTTGATGCTTCCGACATATTCGTCATACGCTTTCGCGACTAGCTCTTTCTCTTTTCCGAATATCGTTGGGCTCAGGGACGAATAGGGCCGCATTTCGGAAAGCACACCGATTTTGCGGGCTGCATCGAGGTTTGCGAGATATCCATCCATAACTCGGAAGGCAGCGTCGTAGTCTTTGCTGCATTCGCTAATTCGGACGAGCTTTTCGTAATTCTCCATCGAGAAAGCGGTCAACCCGTCTACGATGGGTCTCAAGCTATCTTGGAGTTGACCCTGCTCGAGAGTCATTTCCAGCCCGAGCGGCACGCGGATGGTCCCGAAGCCTTCGACGTCGAATTCGAAGTTGCCTGGGACATAAGCGGTTGCGTTCCCCTGGGCGTTCACGCGGATGAATTCCGCGCCAAAAGGGAGATCCGAACTAGTCTTCAAGACGAAACCTTCGCCGCCGTAGTTCCCTTTGGTGACCATTAGGCGGATCTTCTGCTTTACAATCTCGCCCAAGTCCTTGGGTATCAGGACACGCCTAATCGAGGCTTCTGGGAATTGGCCGAGTCTCAATGTCGGAACGTTTTGGTAGGGGAGATGGTATTTGCTCTTCAATAGAATCGCCTTATTGACGATTTCCGGCGAATAGTGTTTGTCGAAGAACGTTTGGAGAGCCTTGTCGTCAAAGACGATGCTGCCTTTATCGCCGTCGATGTTGATGCCGCATTCGTATTTGACCGCGTAGTTCTCTCTGGCTTGGGTTTCGACTCCAGTGACGATTTCCTCTTTCTTTATGCCGATGGCAGGGCCCTTCAAAGCGGTGATGAAGTCTTCTTCGCTCTTCGCCACGGAGAATTGCTCAAAGAACTCAGGCGTGATCGAAGCGTCTTTCAAAGGACGGCCTTCGAGTTCATCGGATAGTTTCAGGCAGAAGGAGTTCATCGCGATGTCGTAATAGATGTCGACCTTCGTTTCCTTTTCGATCGCGTTGCCGCTTTCGTCAGTGGCAGGGATATATCCGTCGGCGAAGATCTTCTCGCCCTTCGAGGTGAAGGAGTAGTTGCTGATTCGGCTCGCGGAGAATGCGCTGGCAGAAATCGAATCGCCGAAATCAGAGGTGATGAGCCCCTGTCGGATGAGGTCGTTGATCGCGTCCTTGAAAATGTGGTGCAGGCGCTCTGGGACACCGAAGTTGACGAGTGCATCAACCAGCCTCATTGTCCGTTGCTTGGAATCGCGAATCAAAACCAAGACGATGTAGGCGACGCCGCTAGGTTTTCTGACGACGCTATAGGAAACGAGTTCCGTCAAGCGGAAGACAGGGAATTGAAGGGAAGTCTCCAATGTGAACTTATCCATTGATCACGCCTCCTTTGTTTTCCAAAACATCGATGTCGTCGATGGATTTCCCAAACGACTCAATCGTATTGATGATTTCTTCGTATACCCTGAAGTGCTTTTGGTCATGGGCAGGGTTCCCGTTGACGTCAGGCAAATCGATGATTCCCTTTGTCTCGAGGTATTTCTTGTTGCCGACGACGATCAGCAATCGCCTTGCCCTAGAGAGAGCGACGTTGATACGCTGATAGGCGAGGATGAACCCAGGATTGGACCTTTCAGGCTTCTCGGGGTTACGGACCGTTGAGAGGATGATGATGTCGCGTTCGTCGCCCTGGAAGTCGTCGACGGTAGAAACGATGAGGCGTTCCGAATCGTCCTTGAAAGCGTCGGTTTTGACCTTTCGCATCAACTCTTTGATTCGCCTGGCCTGGTCGCCGTAAGTGCATATAATGCCGATGCTTAGCTTATCCGCCTCCGCCCTCGGGTTTTCCTTCAGATAGGCGTTGATCTTTTTGACGAGCTCAGCAACGACTTCGGCCTCGCCGGTGTTGTACATGGACGTCGAATCCTGCTGATGGGTCTCAAAGCCCTTGCAATCCACGAAATAGATGTGCTTTTCGGGCTCGATGATCAGACGTCCATTGGAAACGATGCGGATGCCATGCTGCTTTGCGTTGTTCTGGCCGGGCCACCCTAGACGCAATTGGCCGTGATAGAAGTGGTTGAAGACGCGCATGATGTCCTCGTGGCAGCGGTACTGCTGGACGAGCATCGTCTTGAATGCGTCGGGAATGCGTTCGAACAAAGTTTTGAAGAAGCATTCCTCGCATAGCTGCGTATATTTTTTGTTAAGGTCTTCGCTAATGTAGTTTGGATCAAGCCCCTCGAAGTCCTCGGGACGGAGCTTGGCAAATTCATACATCGGCGGAAGCTGTCTGTGGTCACCGACCAAAATAACGGTCTTGCCGTATAGAATCGGTATAAGCAGGTCGATGAAACTCGATTTCGAAACCTCGTCGATGATGACGACGTCGATGCCGGCTGACTTGATATCGATGCCCTCGATTCCGTAATCGGAAAGGACGTTGAGGTTGTTTCTTCCGAAGCGGTCGCTGCTGGTACAGGTAATGCCGAAAACATTCGCGCTATCGAACAATTCCGATGTGAATGCACGGCGGTCTTCTTCGATGACTTCCGGGGAAGAGATGTAGTCCACGATGCGCTTGTACATCGGGATTTTGGCTTTGTTCTCGGCTTCCTGGGCAGCGTAATTGACCTGCATTTCGTTCCATCTGGATTCGATGATTTCCAAAGCGGAATCAACCGAGTCGTAAGGAATAGCGATCTCAAATTCGCGGAAGAACTTACCAATGGACTCCTGGAGCTTGGCGACGCTTTCTTGAATTTCCTTGAAGTCGTCTTCCTCCTGAATTTCGGCAATCTGCTCGTTGATGCCTTTTATCCTTTCTGCAAGGCCTTTGATATCGCCTTCAGCCGTGGCAATGCGCTGCTCTATTTCCTCGGCCCTCGGGTCGATTTCCTTTTCAAAGAAGGCAGCTTTTTCCTCTGTAAGCTTATCCTTAAGCCGGATGAGGATTTCCTCAATCTCATTGGAGTGCTGCGTGATGAAGGCGTAGTCGAATATGGCCCTAATTTGCAGGTTAAGGCTTCCCGAGTCGGATTCCTTCGCGACCCTTTGCTGGTTCAATATGGCCCGAAGCTCGGCTTTAAGTTCTTCATGTTCTGCCTCTTTGCCGGGCAGCGGATCGCCTAGTTCGTCGCTGCACGCTTCCATCTTGCGCTTGAGCTCCATCTTCTTGACTTCAAGCAAAGCGGCATTGGACTCGGGGTCGAGCAGCGTTAATTCTCGACGGACAAGCGACAAATCAATCGATTCGACGGCGTCCAAGAGAACGGAGATGTCGGTGGTGGAAAACATGGGTCCCGTGAAATCGTCACGGATCGCGGCGAAATACTTGCCTAGCAGCGCCTGGTCGATGTCCTCGTCAGCAGTCAGCCTGTTCTTTTCGATTCTTCGTCTGGTCCTGCGGAGGAGATCCAAATCGATTCTAATGTTGTCGAGCGCCTCTTTCCTTGCAGAGCGCTCCGAGTTGAGACCTTTGGCAGTCTGCTCCAAAGCGGCGATTTTCTGCTTGGCTTCGTCTAGGAGCGACTGGCGGCGCTGGATTTTGGCCCTTAGGCTCTTTAGTTTTTCGAACTCTTCCTCGAATTCGTCTTTATTCTTCTGAAAGTTCTGATAACGGGTCACGGCCTTCCGCATTGCGTCGGAAATGTTCTTATAGAAATTGTCGACGAGATATTGCGGCTCGTATCCGTTCTCCCTCTTACGGTCTCCGCGAGATGGAATCAGGCGGATGGGCACGATTTCTGCGGTCTTGGGAAGGCGTTCGAAAACGTTGTCGATCGCCTTATGGGTCTCGCTGGAAATAAGCACCTTCTTGCCTTTTTTGACAAGCTGGGCGACCGTCTCGGCGATGACCTGGGTCTTGCCCGTTCCAGGCGGCCCTTGAAGGAGGAAGATGCCGTTGCTATACACGGCCTTCCTGACGGCCTCTTTCTGCTTTTCATTCAAAGATTCGAGATACCAGGTCCAATCGGCGTCAAGTTGCTGCGTAGGATCCTGGAGCCCACTCGGATCGAAAAGATATGTGGAGAGGTAGGGGTTCTTGACATAGCCGGAATAGAAAGCCTTAAGAGCGGCTTCCTGCCTGGCCAATTTGGCCTTTTCCGCCCTGGAGTCGTAAACGATGTGCCCACAGGACTCGATGAGCGTGACGGTTTCCTTCTTCACATCCAACATGCCTTCTGGCAGACGGAAGTAGATGGAGATGCGGTAGATGGTCTCATTTTCAATGACGGCCTTTTTCTTCTGCTCGAAGTCCTCATCAATCCGGGTTTTCGCCCCAACCTTCTCGTTACGCGCATCGTCACGATATTTGACCTGAAGGGCGCCGAGAGTCGCCTTTTTGTAGCGTTCCAATTCGCGCTTCCCGGCTTCGATCTCCCTACGTTTGAACTCATCGATAAGCCTTTGGTTCCGTTCGCGGTAAAGACTTTCGATATCGATGGATTCGTATAAGCTTTTCAACCTTGCCTGATAATCCGCATCAGACTCTTTTTTGCCTTGGGGATTCTCTCTTTGGATGCGCCGTTTTTCCTCTTTGATGGCAACTAGGACCGATTGATCTTCGTTGGAGGAAACATCGCCTTCTAGCCTCGCTTCCAAAGAAGCTTCCTCGCGATTTACTTTCTCAACGATCGAAGCGCTGATCTCACGGTCTTTTGCTTGGACGAGCGTTTCAAGTTCACGCTCGATGATTCTCTGATACCTTGCGTCGATTTCGTCGCAGGCCTTTTCAAACGCAAGTTTATGGTCGTATTCAAGCTGGCCAAGATGTTCTTCTGGTGCAATATCCGTCGTTACGGTCCTGAACCTATCACCTAATTCGAAGCCTTGGCGGAGGAGGCTTGCGAATATGCTGCCAGTTTTTTCCCCGCCTAAAGCGGCAGGGTCGCCGGAAGTGATGAATACGTTATCCCCAGCGAGGGAGCGAATTTTGATTTCCTCCTCGCTCACGAGTCGCTTTCCACACATGACGCGGTCTTCCATGAATTGTTTCTTGTTGCGATCGATATCGAGACGAATCAACGGGAAAGGCTCGGCGTTTTCGATTTGCCGGGACAAGACGACCATCTCTCCTTTTGTGAAATCGGCGATGCCATCGAGGATGAAGCTTTCGTAAACCGACTGGCTTTTCTTAAATTCTTTCCTGTTAACCGCGTAGGACTGCAGATAAAGGACTCGATCGAGTTTAAAACTCCTTTTGGCCTGCTCCACCAAATAGTATTTGCGGAATTCCATGTATGAGTTCCATTGGTCATAAGTCTGCCTAACCTGCAGAGGATTGTTGACCGTAAAGCAGGTGTCGATGAGCTCTTTGATGAAGTCTGGGGTAAGAAGGTTCTCGTATGTCTTCCAGTTGGAATCCTTCCAGTTGGGCACGGTTATCGTCCTGCCGGTTTGACGATTCACGAAAGAAGTCAATTCAAAGGCGTTTACCGCCGTTGCTCTGACTTTTCTATCGCCTGCGGCAGACATTGATTCGTCGATGAATTCGATGCCTTTGACCGTGAATTCGGCACGTTCACCCCTTTCAGCGATGTTCCCGATGAGGATGATGTTTTGGCCGTCTGGGAGGCATTGACGCATCGAAAGAGTCAGTTCAGGTCGGATGACCACGTTATCCAGAAACGACATCATTCCATCGTTTTCGGATCTAAGCTCCCTGAGGAAATTCGGGCAGGAGATGTAGTAATACTTCCAAAGGCCTGTCGTAAAAGTGCTTTCGATGAATTGCTCCAGAGACTCGATCCTGCGCTCGGGCGGAACCCTAAGCTTTAATAGCGCGTATTGGTCTTCTAGCGAATCGCGATAAAAATCGCCTCCGAATCCATTGCGCTTGGCTATGTTTTTAACGAAAGAAATAAACAGAGCGTTCATAGTCGGCCTCCCTTATAACCACGCAGGGAGCCCTAACGGGTTCTCGATGGTATCGATTGTGTCGTTAACGATGTTGAGGAAATAGTCGTCGTTATCCCATTTGGCGACATTGGGGTCCTCCCCGAAGGCGTATTTGCATACCTCATCGAAGAAGTCGCAGATGTGGTCCAGCACATAGAGGATGTACTTTTCATCGAGTTTTATAATCGAAAGCGAAGACTGGCCGTTCTGATAGCTGTTATCCGGATCGTAGATACGGTCGGGGTATTTCTCTTTGAGAGCCTGGTAGGCGCTGGTGGCATTATGCTTCAGAAGGTTCCAAACACAATACGCCTCGTCATAGACGTGGTAATGCTTGTAGTTCTCAAAAGCGATGGCGGGGGAACCTTTAGGCTGTTTACCTTGAAGATAGGTGTCGAAGATCTGCCTCGTGAATCGGTCACCGGAGTAACCCTGGCTCACCATGACTCGGAGGCATAATGCATCCAGATCCGACATCATCTGATGAAAGAATTGTGCATAAAGGGATTTGATGACGAGCCTATATTCCGCACTTCGTTTATAACCGGCGATTCGGGCGCCCAGTTCGGCTTCGTCGTAATACAATACTCCATCAGATAGATAACCAATCCGCGCGTTATCTTCAGTTTGATGGGGGGTCTTAATAATTTTGATCGCCTTGGAATACTCGTTTATCCAAAGCCTCTTGATCTTAGTTACTTCCAAATGGAAGACGTTGCAGATGTAATCCGCGGCTTTGATACGGGTAGGGGTGTAATAGACCGATTTGCGGTGCTCGATCCTTTCGTCTGGGAGCGGGAAGAACTTACGAAAACGCTTGCTGTCCAAACGGACGCGACCGTTCTTCATCAGAATCCCGTAATACCCCAGCTGGTTCGCCTCGTATTTCTCGTAATTCTGGCGGATGACTTGGTTCTGTTTCTTCACACGAGGCTCCTTTCTATAACCGAAAAAGGGACATCGGCATCGCCAATATCCCCACCAAACACACCAATCTTTTCGTTGTGTTCAATTAATACCGCGACGCCACGCTCGAGACTTGGCTTCAAACCATCGGTTTGCTAGAGCCTGGCGGTACTAGCGCCGGCCTTCGTTCCGATATCTCATTTAGGCGAAGTTCTTCGCAACGCGCGTCGAACCTGCTTACGTATGTGAACCTATTTTACAAAAAATAGTTCATTTGTTGTAGGGCTACTTGCAGAAAAACAAGCAACCTTTGATGAGATTATAGGAAAGACTCGCCTCGAAAACGATGTACCAATGGTTCAAAAGAAAAGACGTCACCGCAATACGATGACGTCCTCCATCCGTACATTAAACATCCGCGCCAGGTTCGCTAGATTCTCAATATTGGGAAGTTTTCTCCCCGATATCCACTCATAAATTACACGAGAAGAGTTGAGCCCTAAGGCATAGGCGACTTCTTCATAAGTGAATTCCGAAGTGATGATGAGTGATCCGATTTTGCGTCCAGTCAGCTTTCTATCTAATGCGGCTTTGATGTAATCCAAAATTTGTTCCTCCTTTAGCCATCGCTTCCAAAGGAACCTGGACTACGTGAATATTTTGTCCCGACTTATGGCACATAGTCAAAAGGAACTATGTTTCAAAATGGAAGATTTTTAACTCGGTGGATGAAACGAAAGTTTTAGCCTTGGGTTTGTCTCGCACTTTGCCGCTTTGTTCCTTTGAAGGCATTGATCTGAAAGCCGGTTGATGGAACCCACGCTCCGAAACGTCTCAAAAGAAGCGATAAAGGATCACTTCAAGGCGTGAAGCCTAATTTAAGTACATTCCTCCAAAATCCCAAGATTCCCCAAACCCATTGTTTTAAAATAAACTTAAGAAGAAGCCCTAAAGGGCCATTCGACTGCAGGAAGGATAAAGGGGAACCCCATGGCAGAACAAATCATCAAAGACTCGTACTTTCGGATCCTTGGTTACATTGAAACCAAGCCTAACGGAGATAAAATCGGTAAAGACTCTTATCGTCGCATCGTCGGCTATTACGAAGCAAAGACGGATGTCACCAAGGATTTCTACCGAAGAATCGTCGCGCATGGCGATGTTTTAAGCTCTTTGATCGTCGAAGCAAATTCCAAGAACAAGTAGACTTTGGCGAAACGCCTTCTTCTAGAAGCCGTTGAATACGGCCTCTTTTCAGCTGCGAACAAAATGGATGCAACTGAGTTTCCATTCTCAACGAACTTCTATGGAACATTTGCCATCTTAGAGAATCCGAGTAAAATAAAGTCAGACTTTAGAATTCTCGGAGGTAAACCTCATGTACATCCAAAGAGCTATCGAATCGACGGTTCTAAAAGCAAGTCAACAATATCCCGTTATCCTAGTCTGCGGACAACGCCAGGTGGGGAAGTCTACGATGCTAAATCACATCAAAGAACCCACGAGGCGTTATGTGAGTTTCGATGACCGAGCGGCAAGGCGTCTTGCCGAAACCGACCCCGTTCTTTTTTTCGAAACCTACGGATATCCCATTTTGATTGATGAATTCCAAAAAGTTCCTTCGATTCTAGAAACCATCAAGGATATCGTGGATCGTTTGGGGTATGAGGGAAAGGAAAATAATGGGCTATTTTGGTTAACCGGTTCCCAAAAATTCAAGATGATGAAGGGGGTGGCGGAGTCTTTAGCAGGACGTGTCGCCGTGTTTGAGATGTCTTCTTTATCCATACAGGAACTAGAGGGGAATATCCACGGATGCTTTGTTCCGGAAGTAGAAGCCCTGAAGAAAGTGAAGTTCCCTTCCTTGAATGTATCCGAGGTTTATCAAAGGATCTTCCGTGGCGGCATGCCGCGCCTTGTTACCACAGATATCGACCGGGACCGTTATTATGCGGACTATGTCAACACCTATCTAGAAAGGGACGTCAAGGATTTAGCCCAAGTGGGCAAACTCAATGAATTCTATGATTTCTTGGTTTATATGGCCGCGAGAACGGGGCAAGAATTGAAATACGAGGATATCGCTAAACGGATTGGAATCTCTGCGCCTACTGCCAAAGCATGGGTTGGAATTCTAGAACGAAGCGGAATCATCTTCCTCCTTCACCCCTATCATTCCAATATCACCAATCGCCTTGTCAAAATCCCAAAAGTCTATTTTATGGATACGGGGCTCGCCGCCTATTTATGCCGCTGGCCCAACGCGGAAACCCTGCAAAACGGAAATATGGATGGGGCGTTTCTAGAGACCTTTGTCGTCAGCGAAATTGTAAAGAGCTATTACAACGCGGGAAAATCGACCCACGATTTGTATTACTATCGCGATATAGACCAAAAAGAAATCGATTTAGTGGTTCTAGGGCCCAATTCCATCTATCCGCTTGAAGCCAAAAAGTCGAGCGATCCTAACAATGCAGACAAGAATTTTAACGCGTTATCTAAATTTGGCTTGGAAGTACGTCCTGGCGTTGTTTTATGCTTATGCGATGAAGTGAAACCCTTGAATCGATCCTGCTATTTGGTGCCGGTGACTTCGATTTAGAACCCGATAAAATTCGGTTCGCGTATTTTAAAGCAAGGCCCGCTTCCTGAATAAGAGGGATTTCCCGGAGCTTATTTCTGCGTTAAATGAGCAAATGGACTTAACGAGTATAATCCGAATTATAAGTTCAGTTGTCCCTAATTTGTGGACAACTGAATCTAATTAAGTTATCTTGTCTCCATGATAAAACATTCCATTAGATTCTTTAATAATAAGGAAGTTAGGGCGGTATGGGACAACGAACAATCTTTGTGGTGGTATTCTGCCGTCGATTTTATCGATATTCTTGTAGAGCCCAACTCGCCAAGGAGATATTGGAATAATGTTAAAGCGAGAAATCCAGAGTTGTCTCCCTTTTGTGGACAGCTGAAATTGTACGCGGACGATGGCAAAAAATATCTTTCCGACGTCATCAACGAAAGAGGGGTTCGATTGCTTTTAACGATTATCCCAACCAAATACAAAAAACAGATTTTGAATTGGGTTAGCGGCCTTCTTGATCCGATCGATGAGCAAAGCAAAAGAAAAGCCTATGACCTGTATCAAACCAATTTGATTGAGGATAGCGAAATAGGGAAAACGATCGCTTTGCAAAAAATCCACGGCTATCTATTTGAAGGCTTATATGATTTTGCAGGAAAAATACGAACCAAAACCATTTCTAAAGGCGGCTTTATCTTTGCTAACGGGGATTATTTACCCCAAACGCTATCCCAAATTGACCAAATGCCTCAATCCACCTTTGAGGAAATCGTAGAAAAATACGTGGAGATGAATATCGCTCACCCCTTTATGGAAGGAAACGGGAGAGCGACTAGAATTTGGCTCGACTTCATTTTTGTTAAAGAATTAAGGAAATGCATCGATTGGTCCAAAATCGATAAAAAAGATTATTTTGACGCGATGATACAAAGCCCGAATTCGGATGCAAAAATAAAAACGGTTCTAAGGAATGCCTTAACCAGTGACATCGACAACAGGGAACTGTTTATGAAAGGCATCGATACCTCTTATTATTACGAAGAAATCGAATAGTTGCGCATTGCTTTGCTAGTAAGCATGTCACCAAGAATTCCTATCGGAGAATCGTCGCTCATGGCGACATCCTAAATTCCTTGATCGTGGAAGCCAATTCCAAGAACAAGTAGTTGTTTGACAAAACGTCTCCTTCTAGAAACCGTTGGATACGGCCTTTTTCCAGTTGCTGACAAAATGTATGCAACTGAATTTCCTATTCGCGACGAGCTCTTCGGGAATCCGAGTAAAATAAAGTTAGACTTTAGAATTCTCGGACATGTTTCGTATGCGAATTAGATATTTTCATTTGATGTAAAATATTTACACTTTAAATGTAATACATTGACGGAAACGATGTAATTGATTAACATTTCTCTGGAGGACGACGTATGATCAAGCGTTTTAGCGTTACGAATTTCAAGAATTTCCGGGATACTTGCACTTTGGATTTATCTCGTATCCGCGATTATTCCTTCAATACCCATTTGATTAAGAATAATTTGGTAAATAAAGCTCTTTTATATGGGAAAAACGGAAGTGGCAAATCCAATCTCGGCTTTGCCTTGATGGATATCACTACCCATTTGACCGATAACCTGCGCAACCCCAACAACTATCTTTTTTCCTTAAACGGCGATTGCGCTTCCAAAACGATGCGTTTTCGTTATGAATTTGATTTTAATGGGAAAGACGTTGTCTACGAATATGAGAAAAACGAGAACATGGTTTTGATGGAAGAACGAATTTATGTTTCCGATGAACTCGTTTTTTCTTATGACTATTCCTCCAATAAAATGGACAACCATCTACCAGAACTAGATGGATTAAATCGTCAGGCCCTTTTGACCCGCAACATGAACAATTCGGTGGTCAAGTCCATCTATGGGTTTTCGGCAAATCTGCCAGAAGATTCCCCCATTCGTTTGATCAACGAATTTGCCTCGGGAATGCTTTGGTTTCGTTCTTTGGGGAGCTACGAATTCATGGGAACGACCAACACCATTGAGAATGTGGACCAGTATTTAGCTTCCGACCCTGAAATACTTAAGGGCCTTCAATCCTTTTTGTCCGACTGTGGGCTTTCCTATGAATTGCATGCGATTTCCGATATTTCCGGGAAGCGGGTTTACGCTCATTTTGCCAATCAAGATTATCCATTCTTTCCCATTGCATCTACCGGCACGAAATCCCTTTGCCTATTCTTTTATTGGATGGATAAGATGAAAGAGCATTTAAAATTCCTCTTCCTTGATGAATACGATGCCTTCTATCATTTCAATTTGTCTCAAGGCATTCTGCGCAGAGTGAATTCCGATCCCTCTTTCCAAGCCATCCTGACCACTCATAACCCCTATTTGGCCGATAACGCAATCATGCGCCCGGATTGCTACCTCAACATCAAAAATGGAAAAATCAGGAGCTTTGCCGATTCCACGAATCGCATCATTCGCGAAGGCAACAGCCTAGAACGGATGGTGCTTTCGGATGATCTCTGAGCGTCGTGTATTGATCCTTTTCGAAGGAAAAACGGATCGCAAATGCTTGGACTCCTTGCGATGTTTAGGAACTTTCAATTCCTTGTTACTACAAGGACAATATACGCCGGTTCAATTAAATACCTCGATTTATGAGCTTTACGATCCTCTGATTCAAAGCGGTGAATACGACTCCTTGCCGGTGTACCTTTGTCACAAAGGCCTTTTGCAATGCCCAAAAGACGTCCGACCCCAAGATATGTTTGCGTTGATTTACCTCGTCTTTGATTTTGATCCTTTGTATCACCTTTATGACCCCGAAAAGATTCGAAGGTTGCAACGCTATTTTTCCGACGAAACAAAAAATGGGCTTCTATATATCAATTACCCCATGGTGGAATCGTTATTCGATGTGGAAGAGAAAGACGGGGAGTTTTTCATAACCCCAACGCGCCCCTTATCCCTTTGCTCTAGTTCGGCATATAAATCGACGATAAAAAAACTAACGCCATTCCGCTCGAACTCAGGGCACGCCTTGCATATTTTGCCACCAGACGATTTTGCCATCGTTGCTCGTGCCTCCTTGGTACGATATCGCGAGATCCTAGAATCAGCCGACGCTAAATGGACTTTAACGGATATTTCCGCCCTTTTGGAGTCAGAAATTAAAGCAACGGAAGACGAGATTATTTACCCCTTGTCTTGCTTTCCATTCATGGCTTTAGACTATAATGCAGAGGAAGCGCTAGAAGAGTGGAACTCTCTCGTTGAGAGCCCAAGGGGTGCGACTCGTTAAACAGCCACTCCATGCTTATTAATTGATTTGCCTTCCCTTGATAACGTAGTATCATTCAAGAGTTAATAGGAATTTACTTACAGGAAAGGAACCATCCCATGGAACAAATCCTCTACCCCATCCTTGGAATATCACTTATTTTTCTTTGCACGACTATCGGATCCCTTTTCGTTTTCTTTTTGGGAAAGAAGGAGATTTCGCCCCGCTTAAATAAAATCTTCACGGGCTTTGCCGCCGGGGTGATGCTCTCCGCTTCGTTTTTCTCGCTTATTAAGCCCGCCTTAGAAACAAACGTAACCTACATGCCTTCCTGGCTTGTTGTCGTTATTTCAATCCTTCTTGGTGCCTTGTTCCTATGGGGTATCGATAAGCTTGTTCCCCATTTCCATGTTTCCGAGAACCAAGAAGAAGGCCTTCCTTCGAAAAGAATGAGCAAGACCTCCAAAATGTTTTTGGCCGTCACCATCCATAATATCCCCGAAGGCTTATCCGTCGGGATTGCCTTCGGCGTAGCCTTGTCCCAAGGGAATAACTTGTCTTTATTAACCGGTGCCCTGTTATTAGCTATTGGTATTGGTATTCAGAATATCCCCGAAGGAGCCGTTGTATCCTTGCCCCTAAAAAGCGAGTCCGGTTCTAGCGGCAAGGCCTTTTTATTTGGCATGCTTTCTGGCGTAGTAGAACCCCTTGCCGCGGTCATTGGATTATTTTTGGCCATGCAAATCCAAGGGATTATGCCCTGGGCGTTAGCTTTTGCCGCGGGATGCATGATTTATGTCGTCGCAGAAGAAATGATTCCCGAGATGAGCAGCGATGGTCATGGTCATTTTGGCGTCTGGTCCTTTCTGCTTGGTTTTGTCATCATGCTGGCATTAGACTGCATTCAGTTTTAACCATCGTCCCATTTCAATTTACCAAAAAACATAGAATTCTATGAAAAAGTTAAATAGCATTTGCTTTCATTCTTCTATAAACGTAAAAACTATTTAACAAAAACATAGAATTCTATAAAAAAGGTAATTAGATGATTAAACGAGAACGATATCTGAAAGAACTGATTGAAGCCAAGGAAAATGGTTTTCCCAAGGTCATTACGGGCATTCGAAGATGTGGGAAGTCCTATCTTTTGAAAGAAATTTACCGAAGCTATTTGCTGGAGCATGACGTGGAAGCCTCGGAAATTCTTAACGTTGAACTCGACGACATCGTTAACGCCAAATACCGCAATCCTTTTGAATTAACGGAATACGTTAAGAATTGGGCCGCCGTCTCTTCAAAGATGCACTATGTTTTTATCGACGAGATTCAACTGGTTAGCCCGGTGATCAATCCCTCTTTTACCGACGGAAAAATCATTATCGCTAAGCCAACCGACCCTAACGTCATCACCTTTGTGGATGTTGTTTTGGGGCTGTCGCGGATCGCCAATGTCGATCTCTATGTAACGGGAAGCAATTCGAAATTATTGTCGAAAGATATCGCGACGGAATTCCGCGACAAGGCAACCAACATTCACTTGGCTCCATTGACGTTTAAGGAATTCTACGATTTTGTAGGTGGGGATCCCCATGATGTTTTTAACGAATACCTGGTCTATGGAGGGATGCCCCTTGCCGTGCTTAAGGGAGAAGCCGAGCAAAAGGAGAATTATCTGAAGGGATTATTTGAGACGACTTATTTAAAGGACGTCTTGGAAAGAAACAAAATCCGAAAAACGGAAAGCCTTGGCGAAATCGTTGATGCGCTTGCCTATGCATCGGGCACTTTGCTTAATACCCAGCGAATTGCCAATATGCTGGAAAGTCGGAAAAAGGAAAAGATAAACAGAAAAACCGTCGATTTCTATTTGGATGCATTCGAAGATGCCTATTTGATTAGCGAAGCCCCTCGACTCGATATCAAGGGCAACGCTAGCATAGGGGCAACGAGGAAATACTATTTTGCCGATAACGGTTTACGGAACGCCCGGCTTGATTTTACTTCGCTAGATGTTGGCCAAATGGTTGAAAATGCCGTTTATAACGAATTAAAGGCGAATGGATATCGCGTGGAGGTTGGAACGTTTAGCCAGGTGGAAAAAGATAAAAACGGCAAAAGCGTGCTTAAAAATTATGAAATTGATTTCTATGCGACCAAAGGCGTCAAAACCTTTTACATCCAAGTAACGGATAATAGGAATCAAGAAAGCACTAAAGCAAGAGAACTAGCCCCCTATCGTTTGATTCGAGACGCCAATGCCAAATACGTTTTGGTGAACCAAAAACTTCCGATTCAAAAACTAGAAAATGGCGTTTTGCTTCAAGACGTCGTGGATTTTTTGCTGAGCCTTTAAGAAGGTCTATAGACAAAACGTCATATAGGCGGGAATGCAAATTATTCCATCCTCTCGAATTGAGAGGTAATGGTATAAGAGACGGCGTTTTATACATTGCGCCCGAGTCGAGGGTTCGCTTGTTTTCACCTATCCGCCACATATGTTTTCCGTCTCGGCAATGCAAAAACGGGAAGCTAAACGTAAATAGACAATGGAACTGCTGAAAAAGATATGGCAAGCCCAACTTTTTGAAATCTTTTGCAATCTGTGTCGGGACGTTTTAAGGTGATTCTTACTTTTTAAAATTTGGCAAAAACCGATAATGCCCATGTCATCGAACTTATTTGGAAAATCTTAGAAAAAACGCAAACTAACTTTCTTGCCAAAATACTAAAAAACGCAAAGTATTTTTTGTGGGAAAATACTAAAAAACGCAAGGTACCATAAGGTTCGGAAACGGGGTAAGAGCCTCGATACTCGTTAAATGAATCATACAAGCATTTGCTCCAATTGAAGGCTATGTAACGTGGATTTTGTCAATGAAATGATTAGTTGTGTGTATTAAGGCTTCACTGCAATTGGTGACACGATTGGTGACAAAAATCAGCTGATTTGCAGTAGTGCAGTCGCCAAACGCAAGGGTTTGTTTTCTCGCAAGCAAAAGGACTCGTGAAACAAATCGGCGGTACATAAGAACGCAGGAAAATTAGCCTTTCAGGTGCAATAAAACATTGAACAGTTTGTTCATTTTTCTTGGATAACGGGACTTTTTTGAAAAAATAAGAAATTAGTCCCGTTATAAGGCCTATGGAAGACGGCTATTCGCTACGAGCCGTACCGTCTATACCCCCCAAAATAAAAGGTATTCGCTTGCCTAAAAAGACCCCATTCTTGGGAATGGGAATCGGAACACCCCTTTGCTATACTATTTGACAAGAGGAAACACTCATGAAAAAAATCCAAGTTGTCGCTAAGCCGTTTTTATCCATTGTTTTCGGTGCGTTGCTATTACTAACCTATTTGAATTGGCTCTCCTTAGATGGCGGAGCCTTGGTGATCGGCGTCATCGCCTTATTGATGTCCCTTTATTATCTTGGGGCGGGGATTACCGAAGCGGTAGCAGGAGATAAACTTCCCCTGAAAACCAAGAAGGTTTTCGACATCATCGACATTTCTCTGTTCTCCGCGTTTGCTTCTATTTACTATCTTCTCTACATCACGAACCTTTCGGACCAAATGGGCCCGACGGGTTGGATCGTCGTTTTAGCGGCTTTATTACTCTCTTTAGCCCTTGCCATCTTCTCCATCATCGCCCGCCTTGTTTCGAACCCCGTCTTAAAACGGCTGGATGTTCTTTTCTCCGCGTTATTCATGGCCGCGTTAGTTTTAACCCTTCTTTTCGATTCCGTGGGCAATCCCATCAAGCTAGGTAGCATCGATGTCATCAGTCTCGTCATCTATGCCTTATTTGGCATGATGTTATTAGAATCCTTGACTAACAAAGATACTAAATCCGTAGAAACCCCCTCGGATAACGTCCAAAAAGAAGCAACGCCTGAATCCGAAGACAAAAAGGAAGAAGAACCAACTCCCGAACAAGGCGAATAGCCAATATTTAAGACCAATGTCCCAGGGAAACCTGGGTTATTTTTAATCCATCATCTCTTTAGAATAACTTTGATACGCAGACCATAACGCGGAATCCAAGTCGTCTAAATCTACCGAACTTGTTAATTCTTCGCTTTGTCCACCTAGTTTTAAGGCGCGGATATATAAATCCCGCAGGTTGTTGGTTTTTTTGATTCCCGAGAATTTGATGTAACGATTCGCTGGGTTCGAAGTCGTAAAGACGATGGAAGAAGGGGAGATGCGTTCTAATGGGGCTAAATTATGGGCGGTAAAAATCAATTGGCCTTTCCCGTTTTGTTCCAAGACTTGGAGTAACTGCCCCAAAAGGTTTTCAAAGACCCCGGAATCGAGTTCATCGACGGCTAGCCAACTAGAGGAATCCCCATAAATAGAGATCAGACCAACCGCGATGGACAAGAGTTTTCGGATTCCCGCGCTTTCTTCTCCTAATGGCAGTCTTCGATTGCCCATTTTTCGATAGATGGCAATTTTTTGCTCTTCCTTTCCCGTTTCGGAGACCGAATGCGAGATGGAATCCACGTAGAGTTCAAATCCCGGAACGAAGGAAGAGACAAAGAGATTGATTTCCTTCATGAGATGATCGTAGGTTTCCCGCCATTCGGAAGGAATCGTGAAGGGTCTGGAACTAAGGGATAAAACCCCGCGTTTTTTGTTTTTGCCCTGCGGGAAGGAATCATCAAAGAAAGCCAAATGGAAATCCCCATTAAATCGGTCGAGGGCTTTATTGAAGACAAATAACTGCAGGATGCATTGGGATTTGAACGCCTGGATGACTTCGCCCATTTTTACTACGTCTTCGTTAAGCGAGGAACGGAGGAATTCGATGGAAGCGGGGTCAAATAAAAAGCTGGTACCTAACCGGATGCATTCCGCCTTCCTTGCATTTAATTTGGTGTAGATTTCAAATTCGCCGGGTTTTAGGCTTTGCGGCCCCAAAGCATAATTCGAGGTATGAGCTGTTCCGTCATATAGATATTTTAGGGTTTCACTGCCATAATCCACATAAAAAGGAGCTAAACGCAGTTTGAAGAAGGTTTTATCGCCCGGATGAGAGGGGAAAACATCGAAAGCCTCAGAACGCAGGATGGTGTGATCTCGGCTTTCGTTCCACCCCAGCTCAATGGAGTAATGAATTTCGTAGGGCTCCTCTCCGACATAAATCAAACATGTGAAAAGAAGAGAGCCGGAATCACTATTTACGTCGAGCAAATAATCATAATCCCCCTCGACTCGCCGCCCAGTTCTAGGATCCACAAAGTTCAGCGGTATGCCCTGGGCTAAATTCTTTAAAAAGCCCAAAGCGTCAATCACGGTGGTTTTACCCGATCCGTTTTGTCCGTATATCCCAACAATATCGCAAGGATGATTCTCTAGTTCGCCCCTTTCCACCGGTTTTTTCAGCGAGCTTTCCACCGTGCCGTTTTGCACGGTCTTGATGTTTTTTAGTTCGATAGACAAAATCCGATTCCCATTCATGATATTTTTCCCATTTCCCAGGATCCATTATAGCCGGGTATATGTAAAAGTAAATATATCGGAATAAAATATTCCAAAATAGATTGTTTCATACATGGAATAGGGTGCAAAACCATTTTTATAACCAAAAAACGATGCTGCGAGAAATTTGGCGGAGCTGCTCAAGTAGACAAACGGGCAAGCCGATTGGATTTACGTTTTGTGGTAAAAGAGCGAAGCCTATTGACTCGTTCGCCGAAATGCCTATAGTTGTAGCCAGATGACCGGAGAGATACTGGCCGCGGGGAGACCCGCTTTTTTGTTGCTCTCGGGCCTTTAATGTTTGAACGTCTATTAAGGGGGGTCTGCTCGCTACCCAATTAAGCTATCGCCCCATCTGTCGCATATGCCGAAATATACATCCGTGTTACGGACTTTACGATACACGCGGTAGAAGTAATCGTCATAATTCCACTCCGCTTCCTCATGGGATTCGCCGAAATATACAAGACAAAAATCGATGAAGAACTTTTCTAATTCTTGCAGCGTTTGCTCAATAAAGTTTTCTGGTAAACGAAGCCAATGCGGCGCATACATTCCGTTAGCGAATTTTTCTTTCCTGTCGATTAAATATTGGGGACAATACGTCTTAACGGCGTTGTAGGAACGCACAGTGTGATGCTTTAAGAAGTTGTCCAATTTCCGAATCGCCTCATAACTCGGATAGTTTTTAATGCAATGGATTTTTTTGCTTTTGTCTTTACCCGCTATCTCGTTCACATGACCATTCATCTCTATAAAGCCAAAGCTATCGCTTACCTCACCCCTTTTTCTAAAAACCAGGGCTAGAGCGCGATCGCATTCGGATGCGATGCGTTGCAAGTAAGAACAATATAAAGTGGTTATAACATCATGATATTTTGGTACGCGATCTAGCGAGGCTCGAAGACCGATTAATTGGGCCTCGTCCATTGCTTCGTCATCCAATCGATAAGCGATTGCATCGGTAGCAGCCATTCTCCCTGCGTCTTCTGGGGATTTAATAGCCGCGATCGCTGGAAGAAATTCCGTTTGCCAATCCGATGAAAGTTTAGTAACAATGTCGCGACAAATATTGACGTAATATTCGTCTCGGTGTTTCTTTTTCGGAATCAGATAGGGGGTGGGGCGATTTGTACTCATGCCATCCTTCCAAAATTCCATCGCATTTAGATCTTTGAGTTCTTTCTTGAACCGTTTTGTATCCACGTGGACACGGCCATTTCGCACGAAAATCCCGTAATATTCTTTGCTACGAATTGTGGTGTATTTCTCATTGGAATCGACTTTGTTATAGTCGTGTTTTTCTCGATTTCTTTCTCGTTTCATATTTCGACCTCCATTGGCTGAGATATGAGGGGTCAAGGCACACCACTCCGCGCTGGAATATGCGCCATAGGCGTTGCGCTTCAGACGTATCCACGCATCTTGACCCCACATCATTATAATGGATTAGAAAATCGGAGAAAGAAATGCATGTGACGGAATGCGTCACAAATTGGAAATATCCAGTTGCTGGAATATAATGGCATCGGAGAAGAGAGTTCTCACCTCAAAGGATGCAAATCCACGGAGGAGGTAAGAAACATGATCCAAAAAGATTGCTTCTCCGAAAAAATTGTCGACGGCATCAAAGACGAAATCCGGTGTTGCTCATCTTACGTCACCCGTGAAGAACTTGCTTCTAAAGTAGGAACGTCGCGGGAGACGCTTTGCAGGAAGATCAACGATCCCTACAAAATGAGTCTTGCCGATTTATGCCAGATTGCCGAGGCATTAGGAAAGAGCCTGCATTTCTACTTTGAGTAGAGTGCAGGCCTTTCTTTTGCTTGTGACGTATTTGGTCACATGGAACCCTAAATGAAATTCGTTCGATTAAAGTGAAACCTGAAAGGAGGTCTTTAGACCCATGAACCAAGAAAAAGTCTATCTTGCTGATATCGCTGGATATCAAGAAGAAAAAGAAGAGGCCGTCAAACTGATTGACGTCCTCAAAAATTACGAACTCTATCGCTCCAAAGGAGCCTCGATCCCCAAGGGATTGCTCCTTTGTGGCATGCCAGGAGTAGGCAAAACCATGTTTGCCAAGGCGATTTCTACGGAAGCCGGCGTCCCCCTCTATGAATTTGAAGCGGGGGAATCCGAAAACGAAGAAGCAACCATCCTATCGATCAAAGAAGTATTTAAGAAAGCCAAAGAAACCGTTCCCTCTATCATCTTTATCGATGAGCTAGATGAACTGGTTAGTTCGACGGATACCGGCGGATTCTATGGCTTCCAATCCGATTATTCGAGAAAGACGTTGAAGTCCTTGTTAACCGAAATCGACGGAATCGGCTCCTCCGATGGCGTATTAGTCATTGCCACGACCAATAATAGATCCACCGTCCCGCCTGCTTTGACGCGAAGCGGGCGTTTAGAAAAGCGCATCACCTTCCGCGCCCCCTCCCTAGAAGACCGGGCGGCTATCGCGGATTTATATCTAAAGAAAGCGAACGTCCAGGGAATAAAGGGATTAGAAATTGCTAGAAAAACCAAAGGCTTTTCCGGCGCGGATATCAAATCCTTGATCAATGAATCCATCATCGTCTCGGTCCGCAAAAAGCAAAACATGTCGATGCGAATCATAAGCGAAGTGATTCCAACCATCCGATTTGGCGAAATCAAAAAGGAAGAAAAGGAAGAACCCAAAGATTCCACCTGTTTCCATGAGATTGGGCATTTCCTCGTTCAATATGGATTAAATCAAAACGTGGGTTCCCTCTCGGTGGAAAAATATGGCGAAATCCTAGGAAGAATGGAAATGGATGATTATCGTCCCATCTCTTCGTTAAGAAGAAAAGACGACGACGATATGTCCGCGGAAGATATTCTAGAGTCCGTATCCGTGGATTTAGGCGGCATGGCCGGAGAAGAAGTTTTCCTCGGCAAGAGGTTCTGCGGAAGTAGTTCCGATATTTCCGCTGCCGTCAGCAAGATTGATATGCTTCTTCGCAACGCCGTCTTCGGATTTGAGTACCTGCCGTTTTTTGAAGTCGAAAGCCAATCGTCGAACGGATTCTCCATTAACCGCATGCTTAATAAAAATGATCCTGGGTTAAGAGGAAGGAAATACGTCGAAGTCCTTACCAAGCAATACCAGGCCGCGAAGAAATACATCGAAGACCTGAAGCCCCTCGGCATGATGATTTATCCCTTGCTAAAGAAGAGGAAATCCTTGTCGAGCGAAGAACTAACAAGGCTTGTTGATTGCTTCCAAAAAGAACGTAAAAAGCAACAGCCCGTAGAAGAAGTTCATCCCGTGGGTAACCTGTGATTGAAGTTATTGGCCGTAGCAGCCTCAGGCCTATCCCCAAAAGCTGCTACGTGATTTATAATGAAATTAAGGGAAGGGAAAGGAGTGATGTGAATTACTTATTTTTTGACACGGAATCTTCCAATTGTTTCAACAACCTCTACAAAATGTGCGAATGGGGGAGTCTAATGACGGACTCCTCATTCCGTATTATCCCCGATTCTAAACGCGATATCTTGATAGATCCTGGCAAAGCGGGAAAGTTCCATTTGAAAGGACGAAAAGGACGTCCAGATTTAGTTCTTGCCCATTCGCATAGCCAATATAGAAATGCTCCGACGTTTGATGTTTATTATGACGAGCTTCGGCGTTATATCCAGCAAGAAGGAATCCTGATTTTTCTTTGGTCGAGCGAAAACGATATTCAGGCTTTGCTCGATCAATGCCGTCGTTATGATTTGCCAAAAATATCCTTTGTAAGCTACGACGTTCAGGCTTTATTTCAAACCTTTATTTGGAAATGCAAGCGCCTTGCATCTTTAGGAGTGGCAATGGAAGCTCTTCATATAAGCAAGGAAGGTATCGCCCCGCACCGTCCGGATGACGATTCGTTAATGACCATGTTGGTATTGAAAGCGATTGTTGAAAAAACGGGGAAAAACGTTGCTCAGTTAATTCAAGAATGCCCGCAATGCAAACTGGAATCGATCACTACCTACGAAAAAATGATGAAGGCCCATAAAAAGCGGATGGAACGGAAACGCTTAAGCAATGAAAGGAAGAAAGCCTTAAAGCCCCTTAATGATGAGCTAAATGCTATTTTCGAACGGGAAACCCCATCCGATACCCCGTTAGAAAGACGATTCAGCATTTCCAATGAGATGAAAATGCATATTGATGAAGTTATGGGTGTTACCAAGGAGTGGATGAGCCGCGGATATATCCTAAGACGGTGCCTCAACGTGGGGTATCTAGTTTGCTATAACGAAAAAGAAAAAGCGAAACTAGCAAGTCAATTAGACTTAAGCGTCCTAAAACTTGTTACAAAAAACGAATTCGATGAGATAACGAAATCGCGAGGAAACAAGTAAGAATTTCTTGGATCTTAGCAAAACAACTGCCCGACTTAGACGGTAATAGGATTTGGCCCTTTTCATGCTACCCTTGATTCTTGCCCAAAGGTTTTCGGATTCGTTGCCCCTTTTCGATTTAGTTTCGGGTCGTTTGATATAGAACAAAAGATATTTAGCGATTACCTTTTGCTGATGCAATCAAAGAAACTTCAAAGGTCGGTTTGTTTGAACGCGTCAATCGTTTGCTGTTTCTTTTTCGGTTCAAATTCCGCTTCAAACGAAGTAACGGACTAAGCAAGTAGAATCCGCACTCATTGCCATCGGCAAAGGTTCGATCTTTAAGTGAGATGGACGGATCTTTATAATTGGCTTAAATCGAGGTCTTTTTATGAAAACTTCCAAAAAGTCGCCAATTGCAAGACAGTTGATTACCCCTGTTTATCAAGCGGTTCTAGCGTTAGGCGGTTCGGCAACCAATGACGAAATTTGTGAAAAGGTCATTCAAGAAATGGGGCTTTCCGCCGAACAAATTGATGAACCACATTTAGGAAGCATTACGCAAACGGAGTTGCAGTACCAACTTGCCTGGGCAAGGACCTATTTGAAAAATTACGGCATTTTAGAAAAATCCGGACGTGGGGTATGGGCAGTTTCTGCGGAATATTTGCAAGAAAGGAAAATTAACCCATCCGAAGTTTGCTCACAGGGTTCAAAAAGGAGAACTGTCGTTAAAATCGATAGCGATTTAGACAAAACTGCCGAAACAACGAAGATCCAATCGAAGGATGTGAGAGACGAAGAAGTTGTCCTTACGGAAGCATGGAAGGATCGTCTATCTAAGTTGCTGATGAGCATTAATCCTTATTCTTTTGAACGTCTTGCGCAGCGCCTATTGCGCGAATGCGGCTTTGAACAAGTGGTTGTTACGAAAAAATCCGGCGACGGCGGAATTGACGGAACTGGCCGCTTGAAAATTAATGGTATTTTTAGTTTTAATGTGGCTTTCCAATGCAAAAGGTATTGTGGAACGGTGGGCGCTCCTGAAATTAGGGATTTCCGAGGCTCGTTATCAACAAACATCGAAAAAGGAATTTTTATAACTACCGGTAGATTCACTCAGCAGGCTAAAGATGAGGCTTCCGCTCCGGGTAAACAGCAAATTGATTTAATTGATGGCGATGACTTTATGGAGAAACTTGCGCAGTACGGTATTGGCGTTAATGAAGTAAAGACTTATGAGGTTGATGAGCAATTCTTCGCCAAATTCGAACAAAACGAGCCCTGATCCCTATTGCGGAACTAAAATCTCATTTGCAAACGAGGAATAAATAAAACCGATTATTTTTTGATTTTCCTGAATCTGCCACGGTATTTTATTCGGATTTTTTTGGAAAACGCCATTTCAAAGAACCATTTCCCCTTGTCCATTTTGTTCCTCGGTCCGTTCGCCAACAGCCAAAAAAGATTCATCCAACCCTGAAGGTTCGCTCGATCGTAGCCGGAATGGGCACGCATGAACTTCTCCATCTTGTCGTGGGGGTTGTCTATCTCGTCCAAAGGGTTGTCTTCATCCATCATTCCGTGGGTTTCGGCGCTTGTGTGGGCCTTGCTTTTCAGGGCGGGCGTTTCGATGACGGCGATGCAGGACCGCCAAGTCAAATCTGCGCCGCCGCCGTGGAAAGGCCATTTGATTGCCCGTCCTTTTCCCTTGGGCACGTCAATTATGACACCTTAAAAATCATCCCTCGTTTGCAAATGAGGTTTTTCTTTAGAAAATACTCTGGGTTTGTTAAACTTTTTTTAAATGGATTTCAGCGAACAAGTTTTGCAAACTAGATGCAAACTAAATATTTCACAAAAAACATTGGCGGGAGAACTGGGCGTCACTAATGTAACGATTAGCCGCTGGGAAAATGGCAAAAGTTATCCGACTAAGCGGCAACAGGCTTCTTTTGTTCTTTATTGCAAAAAAAAGAAGATAAGTTTTTCAGGGGGCGCCTATGATGACTAAGCCCTTAAATGTTGCAACGGTCTTTAGCGGAATCGGGTCATTCGAACAAGCCTTAGCACTTGAAAAAATAGAACATTTGGTTCTTTTCGCCTGCGACAATGGTGAAAGGGAGCTTCCTTTGGAAGAAGAGAATCGGCTTGTTGAATTGGGAACTAAAAATGGCTTAGATGTAGCAAATGAAGAAGCGAAAAAAGTGTACCAGTCCCTCCGCCGACCAAATTACGTCAAACAAACTTATTTCGCCAATTACCCTATATCCGAGAATTGTTGGTATGAGGATATCCGTTTCATCGACGGAAAAAAATATTTAGACACGATTGATATTTTTGTCGGAGGAAGCCCCTGTCAAAGTTTTTCAATGATGGGGAAGAGAAAAGGGTTGGAAGATACGCGTGGTACCTTATTCTATGAATATGCAAGAATCATTTCTGAAGCGCGGCCAAAAGTTTTCATCTACGAAAATGTTCCGGGGATGCTTACCCATAATCACGGGGATACTTGGGCAACCATCAAATCGGTTTTCGAAAGCTTGGGGTATCAATTGAACATCTCCGTCATAAATGCAGCCGATTACGGCTTACCCCAAAATAGAAAACGTCTTTTTGTCATAGGCTTCAAAGATCCATGCAACTTCCTATTTGAAGAACCTGTTAAACTTAGTAAGACGGCTGCTGATTATTTGGAGAAGCACATCCAAACACGATTTTATTTAGGCGAAAAGGGATTTAAATTCGTTACCAATCCAAAATATATTGGCAGGGCTAGAATCAACCGAAAAATTATCCGAACGCAAAAGGCGAACCAGCAATTCAATTGGAACGGCGATTTTAGATTTGAGCCTTTATCCTCGCTTAGCAACGAAACAAAAACGAGGATCCTTTCGAGAGCATATGTTGGAGAATGGGAAGGCGAGAAAGGCGTTTGCCGCCAACTGACGCATAGGGAATGCTTCCGTTTGATGGGATATCCCGATTCCTTCAAGATTGTCGTCCCAAACGTTCAAGCTTACCGACAAGCGGGGAACTCAATTGCCGTCAATGTAATGCAAATGATCATAAGATCTATTTTTGCAACGGGGGTTTTCGAGTGAAAGTCGCAACCCTTTTCAGCGGCATAGGTGCCTTTGAATGGGCGCTTCATAGACTTGGAATCGACCATGAAATCGTTTTTGCTTGCGATAATGGCGAACGAGAAATTAATTATGACGTGGAACGTGAAATGCAAATTGTTCGGTCCTTAGCCACGATTAAGGAAAAAAGAGAATACGTTGAGCGTCTATACAGGTCAAAGACATCAAGCAAGAACTATGTTCAAGAAAGCTATTTGGCCAATTACCGCCAATACCTTAGAGACAATAATTTCTTCCAGGACGTTGCATTACTGGATGGACGAGATTTCCAAGGAGAAATCGATTTGCTTGTCGGCGGAAGCCCCTGCCAAAGCTTTTCTTCGGTTGGTTTTCAGGCCGGCTTAGAGGATGCGCGTGGTACCTTGTTTTACCAATATGCGCGCCTAATTCAGGAAGTGCAGCCACGCGTGTTTATCTACGAGAACGTTAGGAATCTATTAAACCATGATTCTGGACGGACGTGGCAGGTCATCAAGCATATTTTTGATAACCTTGGTTACGACTATAGGTTTGGAGTACTCAATGCTTCCGATTACAATATCCCCCAAACCCGAAGAAGACTGTTCGTCATCGGTTGCAAAAACGGCTTTCCGAAAAACTATCAGTTCCCACCCCAAAGCATGCCGCTGAACTTTGAAATGAAAGATTTTTGCATAGAACACTGCGGATTCGGTCATTTCGCCTTCAATGTTGATGGATCTTTGAACGTGGATCCCGTTCCAGGCGTTATCGACCCCAAGTATGTTTTAACTCCAAAACTGTACAATTATGTTATGTGTGGTGGGACTTCCAATTTTTATACTCGCCCGATTATAAACAAGAAAATCGCTCGCACACTTTTAAAGACTATGGGGAATCGTCATAGGGCTGGTGTGGATAATTATGTTTCATTTGACGGTACCGAAGATTTGGGGTCCGTAAGGATGCTTTCCGAACGCGAAGCGCATCGCCTAATGGGATTTACAGATGATTACAAAATTGTTGTTTCTAGGGCGCAGGCTTATAAACAAGCCGGAAACTCGATAGTAGTGGATGTTTTAATGTCGATCATCAAGGAAATTACGGACAAAGGCATTTTGTAAAGGAGAACACTATGGCCGCAAAAACAATTCAAGCAATTAGAGTTGCAGTAACGAGGGGCGATTGCTTCGAAGACAATCGGCCTGATGGAAGCAGCAACACGGGGACTTATTTTGTCAGCTCTTTGAAAGATTGGCCGGAGTTCGAACCGTTTTTCCAACTTGATTCAAAGTATTATTTCTCCAAAAAGAAAATACAAATCTACAAAGACACTTTTGGCGTTATTTGCAAGAAGTTCCAAAGCGTATACCCTGATAAATTTTCCTCTTTGGAAACATACGGCGTTACGTTCGACGGCGATGAGGACTTTAATCACTGCTGCGACATCGAACTGCGAGTCAACGATTCGAGGGTCTTCATGCGGTTCAAGGACAATTCGGATCTCTACGTCAAAGCGTTTAGACACATCTTATATTCGGATTTATCCGTCATAGTGTTGGAAATTACAGACAAAGGCATTTCTGTATATCCGGAGGTCGATTTAGAGTCAAAGGGGCCGAATCTTCAAAAAAAGAAACAATTGACATTTGATGATTTGCTTGTCAATGACTAAGGAGATAATCATGGAACAAAATTTTGCATACGACGACGATAAATACACCTCCGCCAAAAAGTGGATCAGTACCTTCGTTGCAAAAGGCAAAACCTGGGAATGGGTTGAATTCGCGGGCAGGGATAATGATGAAGGCCTTAAAGAATTTCTTGTCATGCAAGAGGATACGCAGGGATGGGATCTTTTCAGCCTAGAAGAATGGCATGGATTGGTCACTCATGTACGCAAGATCAATGCGGGAGCAAAGTCCGGTTTTATCGGGAATCCGGCCAAACCACTTAAAGCGGTTCCAACGGGCTCTAGGACTTGTTGGCAGCTCTACAAAAAGAAATTGAGAGTCAAGGGGTTCACGGAGGAAAGCATCACTGCGATCGAAGAAGCAACTCAAAAGGTTATCTCCCAAATCTCGGAAGTCACTCCGCAAACCGATCCGGTGCGCGGAATGGTTATGGGAAACGTTCAAAGTGGCAAAACGGCAAATATGGCTGCCGTTATCGAAATGGCGGCAGATTACGGATTTAACCTTTTCATTGTCATGACGGGCACAATTGAGAACCTGAGGAAGCAAACTCAAAAGCGCCTGTTATCGGATTTAAAAAATCCTGATGACTATATTCACTTCGAGGGCCTCGACAATCCTTGCGCTACATCTCCCTACGGTCAAAGACTTCAAGACCTCCTCCTCGACAACGGGTCGACGACACGGTATCTTTGCGTTTGCTTAAAGAACGGAAGCAGGCTTAAGGATTTGCTGACCTGGCTAAACGCGAACGACGCAAATAAAGGAAAACTAAAAATACTTCTCCTTGACGACGAAGCGGACCAAGCCGGAATTAATACCGCTAACCTAGAAAAGCGCTTGGCTACAGCAATAAATAAGTACTTAAGGAACATCGTCTTTGGGGAGGACAAAAATGGGAAAACCACACATAGGTATGGGTCGATGAATTACATCGGTTATACGGCTACCCCTTACGGAAACCTCTTGAACGAAGCGAATGAACGCTCTTTATATCCTAAAAATTTTATTTTGTGCTTGCCTACGCCCGCGGAATATCTTGGCCCACAAGAGGTTTTTGGCTTAACCGATCAATGCGAAGGTTTGCCTGTGGTCAATCGAATCGAACCAACGGAAATCCAATCAATTTCTAAGCAAATCTCTTTTGGCTACTTGGACGTTCCGCCAGCTTTAGAGAAGGCTTTACTTTGGTTCATTTGTTGCCTTGCCACGGTGAGATACTGGGGCCTAAAACAGTCGTTTACGATGCTCATTCATACTAGCCAAAAAATTGCTCTTCATTCCCAAATGGGGGACTCTGTATCTGTATATTTTGAAAGTTTAAAAAAACAGGATTATATAAATAAAATCCGGAAAATTTGGGAAGAACAAACAAAGCAAATGACCCGCGACGATTTCTTCGACGGTATGCCTAACTACCATGACAAAGAAAAAGTTAAAAATTATCCTGATTTTGAACAGCTCATTACGGAAATAAAGAAGATCGTAGAGGGTGGTTTGTCCCACATCAAAATGGCCGATGACCAAGCCAAATATGAATTCGGCGAAAGAATTCACCTATGTGTCGATAACTGTAGCCAAAACGCTATTGACGGCAATGTCGTAATGAGGGTTGTTTACCCAGAAAAAGATGACATGAAAAATCTTACGTGTGCCCCGGGGTTCATCGTCATCGGTGGTGCAACTCTTTCCCGCGGGCTAACTTTGGAAGGTCTGACTTGTTCTTATTTTATCCGTACAACAAAAATGGCCGATACTCTTATGCAAATGGGCCGCTGGTTCGGCTATAGAAAGGGCTATGAGATGCTTCCAAGAATTTGGATGTCGAAGGCCGCAAGGGACCAATACACTAGACTATCGTTGCTCGACTATAACCTTCGCCATGAAATTGACGTCATGTCTGATATGAACTTGGCCCCGGAACAATATGGGCCGAGAATTGATTCTTTCCCTGACTATCGCGCCCTGGTTATTACGGCTGCAAAGAAAATGCAAAATGCGCAAACGATAGAAGTTGCTTACGGCAACAAAAGCGGCCAAACGACCAAATTTATCAAAAACGAGAAAGTCATATGTGAAAATCTCATGCACGCTTGCAATTTTGTCGATTCCCTCGGTCCAATCGATCAAAACGCTATCGACGCTCTTCAAAACCCATACATAGATTCCAAGCATCCAGCTTATGAGTGGTTCGACATTGATTATAACGCTGTCTTTGACTTCCTAAAGAAGCTCCAATTCCCACCGCAAGTCGCCACATTGGGCGATGTTGATAAAGTTAAAGAGTGGTTCAAAAAAGAGTATGATGCGGGGCATTTGAAAAACTGGGACGTTATACTGTCGACAACGTCAACCGGGAGGACTAAAAAATTCAAACATGTCGCGATTCGTATGCCAGTCCGTGCCCAACTAAATCAAAGGAAAACCGGAACTGCAATGGATCCAAATTTCATCTACTTAAGAGCAATCACCGCTCCGTCTGACATGTTTTTGGACGTTGACACCCACGAATTGCCTGACAAAGTACTAGAAGCCCTCAAGCAAAAGGATGTAAATAAAATTAATGAATATTTGGGTAAGAAGAACGCGTCTATGGCGGAAAAACGCATCTTATTTAACAAATTCGATACGCCGTTGCTCGCCCTCTATTTTATAGACAAACACAGCGGGGAGGACGACCCCAAGTGTAGACCACAAAATGGAGAGGAGCCGGTTCGCGTTCCGCTTGGCACAAAGGACGATTTATTCGGCTATTATGTCTACATTCCTTACGGAGCAGGCGGAGACGGCAAACCTTTGATTGTGTCGAACAGCAAAGTTGCTGTTCGACTAGAATTTGGCGAGGAGGCTGATATAGATGAAAATGACCTGTAACTTACTTCCGGATGGTGATTTTGTAGGTCATGGCTCCTCCGTCCTAGACAAAATCAATAATAAGACTACGCCCGGGGTTGACTTACTTGTGCGTGAAGCCATTCAAAATACCTTGGATGAAATTAGGCCTGACAAATCTTATGGGAAGATTGAGTTCTCCGAAGGCACTTTTAAAAAATCGTCTTTTGCCGCCAGCATCCCTCAGTTGGAAGCGCCCATTAACGGTTTTGTGGAAGAGACCGTTTGCCATCATTTGGTAATTGCCGATAGCAACACCAACGGTTTGTTGGGTGAGCCTTATAAAAGGAAGGACAAACCTAACAATTTCTATAATTTAGTCTATAACATAGAGTCCCACGACAAAAAGAACCAAGACGCCGGGGGGTCATGGGGAATCGGCAAATCCGTTTACTATCGATACGGCATCGGTTTTGTGTTTTATTACACCCGGACTTTTGAAAACGACCGGTATCAAGAAAAGCTTGCTGGTGTCTTGATTCAAAATGAAAAAAACAATGATTGTCTTTTGGGGCCTGACACGACCGGGATTTGCTTTATTGGCGATACTGTGGAGCGCGAAGGAAAGGAAATAAGGTGGCCCATTTACGATTCAAACAAAATTCAAGACTTTTTGGGCATATTTGGAATACCTCGTTATGAAGGAGAACAAACTGGGACGAAGGTCATCATTCCGTTTTTGAACTACGAGTCCTTGATTCAAAGAAGGATTTATGAAGGGTGCGATTTACATTGGCACATTAATTTCGAAGAATGCTTTGCTATGGCCATTCAGCGTTGGTGGTTCCCGCGACTTAACAACGAATCCTTTAAAGGCAAAATGCTTGTTGCAAAGGTGAACGGGAAAAAAGTCGAACTTAACCCGTTCTTCAGCGTTTTGCAGCGACTCTTCAACAATGATCTTTCAATAAAAGAATCATTCATGATTCCAATATCAACCAAGAAAGCCGGGACCGATGATCTTCTTGGCCGTCTCTTGTGCTTGAAGGGTCCGAATGAACTTTTCAATGTTTGTGTCCCTCCAGAGCATTTATCAAATCCGTATGCCCAATTCGATATCGCCCACGAAAGCGGACAAGAAAACCCAGTTATCTTGGCCTATATGCGCCAGTTCGGTCTTGTCGTCGATTATGACGTAGATAAATGCAAATTGACAACCGGCCCTGACGAATTTCTTGTGGCTTTGTTTATTTTGAATGACGATGCCCGTGCGAAAGATAATCCTGGAGAATCGCTGGGTAGATTTTTAAAGTCATCTGAGAGCCCCGATCATAAGGGGTGGGTGGACATTGATGACAAGGAGTTCCCGGTGTTTTCCTCCCATCGGCCTGCCTCCAAGATTTTTAAAAGAATCAAGAAGTATGTAGAGGAGAACTATGAGGAACGCATTGCTCCGGATGAGGCATATGGTCCGGCGTTGTTGAGAAAAAAAGTGGGGAAAATCCTTTTGCCACCATCGGATTTTGGAGACGTTCCCGAAAAGGAAGAAAAAACTGTAAAAAAGCAAAAGATTAAAGTCACGCATAAGCGTCCAACGCGCGTTGTTTTCAACGGTCTATATGACAACTTGCTTTCCTATAACGTGTCTTTTGCTCTTAAGCCAAACGAATTGGGGATTGCGGAGCTTAACGTCGTAACATCTTCAGGCAATTTTAACATTGTTGATTGGGAAAGGGACGAATTCACGTCTCCGATTAGAATTAAGAAGGTGACGATGGTTCGAGCCGAATGTGGCAAAGATGTCCTCGAACAAGCGATTGAGATTCCGAAACAACGGTGGGGGACGAAAGCCAAATTGCGAATCCCCTTACAAAACAATCCGGAAATTGAAATCAGTGTCTTGCAAAAAACGCCGCAAAATACCCCTCACGCCGTTTTCGTTAAAAACGTTTCTTTTGATGATATCAGGTTCGAAATAACAATTCTTGTCGAACCACTAAATCTTTCTTACCAAATGACCGTTGCCGCCGACGTCAAGGAGGCAAAATAACATGTCTGGTTACTATCTTTATCGAACTATCAACAAAGAATTATTTGAATCTTTGGGGGTTGAATTCAAGCGATCATTCACTGCGTGCCTAAGAAATGGAAAAAAACAGCCTTTAGAAGAAAAACGGCTGCCAAAATCGGACAACCCCATTGATAAAATGCTAGAAGACCCGACGTCTTATTGGGATCATAAGTCGGAAGGAGTTTTGTCGAACATGTCGCTTTTCATCGAACACCCATCGATCCTGTTCGATAAGTCAGGTGTTGCGCTTTCCGATGCGGTTTTGGGTGTGGGTGTGGAATGGCTCGCCAAAGAATCCAAAATCAGGGACTATGTTTTTTTCGGCTATATAAAGAACGAACCTTCGCCCGCTCAGTTTTCCAAATCTAACATCTATATTAAGGACTTTACAAGCGACGTGACATTTCGACTTATTTTCTTTGTTTCAAAGCCGGGAACTCCCGTTGATGGTTTATATTTCGGGAATGAAAAGGGGTTGGTCATTGGCAAAATCGATTGCCTAAAAATCGTAGTCAATGGAAAAGGATCTGTTTTTCCATTAAACATCGTGTCCCGTCCCAATGATGCGTTGTGGATGGTTATGGCGGATTTTGATGACCCATACAGCGATTCGTTCAACGATGAACACGTTTGGATTTCGTTCAATAAAGACAATCCGGTCTTTCCTTTGATCAACGAAGAGAACAAGGAAAGTTTTAGACTGGAATTTTTCAAAGAGATTCTTGCGGCTAGTTTTGCAGCTTTGCTTTTGGAGATACGCGCTCACTATGATAAAGGCAAATTCGACCTGGGGCGTGAGTCCGATCCGGGTTCGATACACACGGCAGTCAAATACTTTGCCAACTCTCTCGATATTGATGTTAACGGTTCGCCGGCGGAACTGGCCAAATCTGTCGTCCGCTTCATCGAAAAGGAGTACAAATGATGCATTACCAAAAGCTTGAGAAAGATGCGGCTTCGGCAATATTTGACGCGTTTGTTACGGCAGGGAAATCTTTCGTCGCGTCAGACTTAACGAACACTTATAAAAAATTGCGAAAAGACGCTCTCAAAAAAGCGTCCGAAATTTCCGAGGAGTCGTATAAATTCGATTTGGAGATGGCTTTGTGGTTTTATGAGTACACTCAAAACGAGATGACGGATTTTACTGAGGCCGTGGCTTCGGATAACGATGTTTGGCGCTTTATTTGCTGCAATGTCGTTCCCGAAATCATTGAAAGGCGCCACGGGCTTAAGGATTCGTATTTTTTCCAACGTTCGTTCCGAATCTATTTTCAAGCGCTTTGGTGGTATATCCATCTCTCTTATCAAGGATCTATCGCTGCCACGCGCAATGTTCTTGAAAACTTGAACACCGACTACATAATGCAATTCGTAGAACGAAGCGGGAAAGATGGAATATATCTCAAGGTTTCTAGGGAGATTATGCGACAATTTGCCATGGTGCCAGCTTCGCAAAGAAACAAACAGGTAAATGGCAAAATACTATTCAGACGTGTGATGATTCAAAATACAGCCAAGAGTGGAAGTTTCAATTTGGTTATGGAGGGCAAGGAAATAGAATATGTTGCGAGTCTTTTTCAAGCCTGTGGCGTAAAAACAATTTAGGGGGTTGCACAAGTGAATGCTGTCGAACTAGAAATCAGAAACATGAATGCCTACGTGCCGGGTTATTGCAAACAAATCAGCAACTCGTTTGTAGACGGTTATCTCATTCGTTCTACCAACGAATATCAAGTGGCCATACCATTTGATTCCAGCGAAGACTACGTCGACGAATTTGTTGGCATCCGAATGAACAATGGCAAGCTTAATTACGGGAACAACATTATCAATGTTTTGTATCTTCATGCGGTTGACACAATTAACATTGAAAAATTCGTTCCCATCGCCTATCAATTTATACAAGTTCGTTACCGTAACGGAATCCTTACAGACCCTTATGCTTGGTTTGATGAATGGCGTGATATTTTTGGAGATTCAATCAAACATAAAACTATATATGATGTTCTCGGAGAAATGCTCGCCTTTCGTGAAATACTCAAAACCGACAATACGGCTAAATGGCTCGGACCTAAAGGCGGCTCCCAAGATATTGTTGGCCAAAGCCACCTTTACGAAGTGAAAACCACGACGAGCAAAAAAGAAACCGTCGTCCATATTAATAGCGCCGTCCAACTTCTCGGAGAAAAACCGGAATCGTTGGTTTTGGTAAGGCTCGAAGCCAAACCATACACAAATTCAATTGATTCCGTCAAAGAGGAGCTTGTCCGAATGAACGTTCCCGAAGACGAAATAGAAGAATGTCTTCTTCAAAAAGGGTTAACGAAAGGCTCAAAATATCGCAAGATCACCTATGATTTACTTGAAATGCTCTCTTATGATGTAAGCGAGGCCATGTTCCCAAAAATCACCCTCGTTGATTTAAATCGAAACGCTCCTTTGAAGAACATAATGGACTATGAGCTGACGCTAAGTCTCGATAGCGCCCCACATAATACTATCTTTAAAAAAGAATAGACTCCAATTAGCTTTCTAGCCTTAAAAGAAAAGAATCCATTCACATATCTAGATGACGGGAATAGCCACACGAAAGTAACGGTGAAACCATCAGGCCGTCTTGGCAAATACGAAAAACCAAAAAACTCCATATCCATGACGATATTATATGCGAAAATAGTGGGCGGACGGGTTTTATAAGGCGATTTTCCGAGCTTTTTATTAGTATTCTAATAATGCCCCGTTCTATCCCCTAAATTCCACCCTCTCCCATTTCTAGTTTTGGTATATAATCTACTTGCATGGACATTGGGGAGTTTTTAGCATACCGACGTAAGCAACTCGGATTATCTTTATCCGATGTCGGCAGCGTCATCGGCTATACCCCTCAGGCGATTTATCGCTACGAGAAGGGGATCGTCAAAATCGACTTAAGCTTAGTCGATTCCTTTTGTCGGGTTTTAGATTTGTCCATCGAATCCTTCTTTAAGATGGATCCCAAGGCGATCTCGTCCTATCAAAACGAGAAATTCATCCAAAACGCTTTCTGCACGTTACTACAAAGCGAACTCGACCGCGAACCCGGGATCGTTCATAAAATCGCCGCGGAGCTAAATGTATCCACGTCCCGCGTAGAGAAGTGGTGCAATGGCATCTCGCTCCCCTCGGTCGGCGATTTTATTGTTTTGTCCAATATCCTTGGTTATCAACCCACGGATTTATATTTAGGCCACGAGAGAAAGATCGTGGTTGCCCCCCACCTCAAATGGAAGGTGCCGTTCATCGCCGTGGCTTCTGCGATGGCCATCTCCGCCTGCGTCTCGATCCCCATTGCTTTATCTCGTTTTAACCCCTCTTATCAGGATTCCTCCTCCAAGCCCTACGTCCCGCCTTTAAAAGAAACCTGCCACGTGCAGATTCAAGGGTATGACGTCGATGACCGTAAACCCATCGAAGAATTAAGCTATCGCTATACGGTAGATAAGGGGACAACCCTATCGGATTTTAACCTCACCTCCCCCTATTACGATTATGTTTGTTCTTGGCTAGACGGGAATGATTTTAGCTATGCGGATACTCCCATTGATCATGATATTGCCCTTCAGGCCTTCTTCTCCAAGAAGACCTTCACGGTCACTTTCCTTGGCTATCATAACGAAGTACTAGGAACTTCCAAAGCCCGTTATCTTTCTCCGGCTATCGCCCCCACTTCCATCCAAGACCAAGGAGATTTCCGGTTTGTGGGGTGGAAAGAAAACTTCAACTCCATTAAATCCAATCTCACCGTCCATTCGTTATTCTCTCGGTTCCGTTCGAACTTGGTTCTTGATTTTGCGGGAGGAGAAGAAGGCGGAGAAACCAGCGACGCCTATTTAGGCTACACCGCCGAAGCGTTTGATTCCCTTCCTAAGCCCAAGAAGAAAGGACACCAGTTCCTTTATTATGCGGATCAATATGGCCGTAAATTCGATGAGCATTACCAAATGGAAGGGGAATCGGTTAAGCTCCACGCGGTCTATAAGCCCTTAACCTATCAAATCCATTTTGAAGGAACGGATTCATCGCAATCCGTCACCTTTGGAACCGAAGTCACCCAATTGCCCCCAACATTAGGAAGCAACGATATCGTTTTAGGGTGGACGGATGGAGAAAAACAAATCACGTTGCCTTTTACCTATAACGATGATTTTGATATCACCCTCCGTCCGATGCTTGCCAAAGAATTCTTTGATTATGAATTAAAGAACAACGAAGTGACTTTACATGGCATCAAGAAGTGGGGGAATCCCGAACTCGACCTAACCGCGTTAGGGAATTATCCGATCACTAAAATTTCTTCCCACGCCATAAAGGATTTGGATCACGTGGAATCGTTAACCTTTAATCAGGCCAAATTAGACCTTGCTACATCGTGCTTTGAAAATCTCCCCGCGTTACGTCACGTTTATTTTAATGAACTGGATTCGACGAGCCACTTTGAGGTAAATCCCTTTGTCAACTGCCCGAATGTGACTTATCTCCGTTCCGGCACCCCCTTTAAAAACGAAACCGAACCCCTCCAATTAAAGGATTATGGGTTGCAAGGCGGAAGTGGATTCACCTTTGAATTCAATGAAGTTTCTAAAAATGTTCCCGCTTCTTGGAACGATGATTTTGGAGTACTAGGAGAATTACGTTTAGGAAATGGCATTCAAGGAACGGTAGAAATCCGCAGCCGTAACTGCAAGATCCTCCGCTTTGTTCCGGGGCAAGTTGGCTATTCCATGTTAACGGCGGAACTCCCCGACGTAAACCAAGACGAGATGCGATTCTATGGCACCTCGCTTGTCCGCCTCGAAGGAGAGAAATTCGGCAAAGTCAAACGCTTCATCATGGAAAACGGCGGGGTGTCTTTTGATAACCGGAATCGATATCTTGAAGTGGAAGAATTCGATATGTCTCGCGGCAAGATCCTTGCCCTCCGTAATCAATATATTAAAGCAGACCGCGTCGTTCTCCCCGATAAAGTCCGCGAAGGTTATTTTGCTCCATTAAACGATAAGTTAGTCGTGGATTTCTATGGCTGCAAATCCTTCCCCGTGGAACTCATCTCCCGTTGCGCCTTTATCGACGGCATGAATACAAGCATCAATTATCATGAAGAGAAGCGTTACGACGAGAACGCCGTCATCGATTATCCGATGTCGATCTTCAGTTGGTAATCCCATTTTAACGTCAAACATGATTGAGAACCTCTCGCGGGGTTCTTTTTTTTGCTAAACCCCTAAATCGATACACGTATCCCCTCTTTTTGAAGGAAGAAGCATGTACATCCCCTTCGTTTTCGTTTTGTTTAAGGTGATTTTGCTTTGTTAAAAGGCAAATTGGCTCCCATTGAATAAGATGGAATCACGTTAAGCCCGAGCAAAAGGAGGAACGAGTTGGGAAGGCGTAACGGAATGCGATATGAAAGCAGGGGTGCGGTCACATCAATTAAATAAGAATCAAAGAATTTCTTCTTGGCAACAAGAAGAGGTTTGCTTGGTTCGCTAGGGAATCGATATGAAAAAAGTAGCTTTAATCTTCACGTGGATTGGAATGGTGATAACGGTTCTTTTCTACGCGATCATGATGATTGTTGGCTTAGGGATGAATGATAAAGAAAGCCTTGTCTTTGTCCTCTATCTGATTCCAATTATTCTAAGTTCCATTTCTTGTTTCATCGCGACGAAAAGTTTAAGCGATGATGACAAGAAAACCTGGGTGGGGGTGCTGAGCACCTTGCTATGCGGCTTCGTCGGGGGAATCCTTTATTTAACTTGGACCCCGACAGAACCCAAGGTTAAGAAGCGAGAACCCATCGTTGAAGAAAATATGAACCGTCCCTCTATCCCCGATCAAATCCTTGAACTCAAAGACTTGAAGGATATTGGAGAAATATCCCTGGAAGAATATGAATCCCGTTGTCAGTCTCTTCTAAAAAAACGGGACTCCGACGATAAAACACAAAAGGAAACGGCTAGCTAGAATGCTTAGCCTTTTTTGTATCCACGAATCCCGTTGATTGATCATTCCAAATTCGGTTTAAACTATTCAAGGAGGTACCTCCCATGAACCGTCCTGAACCTGATAACAAAACTCCTGATCTTCTCATGGATCTCTTCTTCTCGGATAAGCCCTACGATCCTTGCGATTGGCTCGATCCCCGCAACGCGTTCCTTTTTGAAGACGATTGGATCAATGAACCCTATAAAGACCTGGATCCCGAAATGCGTAAACTCTTAGGACTAGGTGTGAACAAAGACGATCCCTTCCACGAGGATTAACGACCTATCGACATCGCTTAAGGCCGGGGGACATCCCTCGGCCTTTTTCCTTTGTTGCCCCTTCAAAAAGCCGGTATGGCGATATAATGGAGTCATGACATTCCTTGACTTGCTTGCCTTTAAAAAGATGACGATCTATCGCTTATCCCAGTTAAGTGGAATCCCAAAGACCACCTTAACGGATTTAGGCTCGGGCAAAACGTCTTTGCTCGATGCTTCGGGAAAGACGTTATTAGGGATCTCCAAAGCCTTAAAGGTCCGCATCGAAGAATTATTGGAACTAGAACCAGAAGAAGACATGAAAAAATTGCCGCCTTATTTAGCGGAGGCCATCACCAAATATCGAAAATCGATCCGGAGCGACAGCTTGCATATGGATTGCTACGCGATGGAACTCAATAGCGATTTAAACATCGCCGAAGTGGAAGGAGATGTACGAGAAGAAATCGCGGATCGCATCCGTAATCGTTATTTTTAAGGAGGGATATCCATGATTGATTTTTCTTCTTTGCCCACCAAAAAGAAAGCCTATGGCGGGAAAAACGGAAGCAAGTTGTCCGTAGTTTATTCAGGGGAACTCTATATGCTGAAACTTCCCTCTCATTCCACGAAGAACCCCAAATTATCGTAAACAAATTGCATGGTTTCTGAATACCTCGGCTGCCATATCTTCAATTTGCTTGGAGTTAAGGCCCAAAAAACGTTATTAGGAACCTATAATCATCACGGCAAAACCCATCATCGCCGTCGCCTGCAAGGACTTCATTTCGATTGATACCTGCATTTTGGATTTTGTTTCGATCAAGAATCAAGTCATCGAATCTTCGAGTAGCGGATATGGGGTTCAGTTAGAAGATGTGCTCTACGCCATCCGCCATCAATTCGTCACGGAGAAAAAGGAATTGGAAGCCCATTTCTGGGATATGTTTGTCGTCGATGCCTTCATCGGTAACTGGGACCGGCATAACGGCAATTGGGGATTTTTGTATAGCCAAGAAAAGGATGAGCTGGAACTCGCCCCGATTTTTGACTGTGGTTCCTCTTTATTCCCCCAAGTGGACGAGGAAATGATGAAAATGATTCTAAGTTCCAAAAAAGAAAAGAATATGCGCGTCTATGAGGTTCCAGCTTCCGCCTTGATGATAGGAACCCATCGAATTAATTACTATAAACTGATGACTTCCTTGGAATATTCAGGCTGCAACGAAGCTTTAAAACGCATTGTCCCTCGGATTCATTTGGATGAAATCAATGCCCTTATCGAGCAAACGGAACCGTTAAGCGAAACGGCCAAGCGTTTTCTAAAACCATGCTTCGATTACGAAAAGAAATGATTTTGGATGTGGCCTATAAAAAACTAACGAATCGAAAGTCTCACTCTTAATTCGATTTGGAATGTCTCTTTAATAATTTATAGAAATAGGCTTCGTTTTCGATATGGACGATTTCGCGGATTTCCGAGACGGTGTAGAAGCCATGAATATGGAAAAAGGCCGCGCGGTATATCTGTCCGGCTTATTCGATTCTTTTGACGCCTTCCGTCTTATTTATAAAACCCTCCTTTGGGCCTCCCATAAAGAAGCGGACTATCGAAAGGCGTTATCGAGCAACCCGAACGTTGACTGCTATTACTACGAGAATACGGGCAGCTACGCGTTGCTCAATAACCTGGGCGAAGAAGAAAAAACCATCTTCTACGATATTCACGGCAAGACAAGTGAAATGACTTTGAAGGGCCACGAGATTCGTTGGATTGCGAAGGAATAATCCCTCATCTAAAGAGATCAAAAAGCGCCTTTTCTCCTTGAACTGGCGTTTTTTCTTTGCAAAAAAATAAGATGGAATCGAATGAATTATCTTTTTGTACAAAACTAGTAGTGCACTACCAGTTTTGCATAAAAGGTACTTCGATTCGTATTTCAAAGGAGAAAAAAGAAGCCCCCAAAACTTATAAATCTTTCAAATCCTGCACGCCGCGGAACAAGATGGTGTCCCACCCTAACTCACGAGGAACCACTAAATTCGCGGGATTATCATCGATCATGGTATAGGAGTAGTTCGGCCCCATATCCTTTTGAACGTATTCGTAGATTTCCTTTTCGGGTTTAATTAAATGCAAAGCCGAACTCGAATAGATTTTCTTAAAATAGGGTTCCATTCCTTGAAGGAGGAACAATTGTTCGACCATTCCTTTTGGCGCATTGCTAAGCAAGCAAATATCGTGAATTTTCGATAATTCTTTGACCCGTTCTAAATTGGCTAGCCGCGGATGGGTTTGCTCGACCCATGCCCTTTTGAATTCGGAAGCGGGAATTCCAAATCGTCGTTCCCATTCTTTAAAGGCTTCCTCTTGGTCCAATTCTCCTCGGTCAATCCGCGGGAAATATTCGTTTTTGATGGCTTCCCCTAGGCTATCTCCAAAATATCGCCTTAAAACAACGGGGGCGATTTCATCGAAGAGAACCCCAAAACAATCAAAGACCAATAAGGATTTCATGCTTTTAGTATAGTCCTCCCTTCTAAGAAAATAATCTTTTTCCGTCCTCGACCCCCTTCCCCTTTGGCGAAATTAGATTATCCTTATGGGTAAGAAGAAGGAATTCTGGGGAAAGGTTCTTGCTTCGCCAAGGAGTTTTTTCCATGCAGCCTTTATCCCTAGAAATCCCTTTGATCCCCGTCTATGAATCCGATTTTAAAATTCGTAGACGCCTTTTTAATGAAATCAGCCAGGCCGTTCATTTGACCAAAACGGAAGGCCGAATCCTTTGGACGTTGCTCCGTAAAAAAGGGAAAATCGTCCAAAAACGGTGGGTAAGCTATGATTGCTATGGAACGGGAAAAGGAGTCTGTTCAAGGAGCCTGGACGTTCATATCGCGAATTTAAGAAAGAAAGTCCTTCCCTTGGGGATTGAAATCGAGACGATATATGGAAAAGGGTGGGCCATCAAAAGAAGCGATTTGGAACAAGAAAACTTTGAAGATATTCCCCCTAAGCGTATATAATACGTAGGCCTTATCTCCTCCCTTAGCGTAGTGGTTAGCGCGAGCGACTTATAATCGCTAGGTCGCTGGTTCAAGTCCAGCAGGGAGGACCAGGCAAAGACGGAGAAATACCCAAGTGGCTGAAGGGGTCGGTCTTGAAAACCGATAGTGGGCCTCCGGTCCAGCTAGGGTTCGAATCCCTATTTCTCCGCCAATAGGAACAAGCACGGTTTCGGCCGTGTTTTCTTTTTTTATAGATGGACTACAATGTAGTTTAATTTTAAGATAGGAACGGAGGTTGCATCCATGGCAGTAGTATCGGTTAGAACCAATGACGAAGAAACCCAACTTTTTAAAAGCTATGCTTCGTTGCATGGCATTTCCCTGTCGGAAGCGTATAAACGTGCGCTTTTAGAAAAAATTGAGGACGAATTCGATGCTGTTGAAATGGCAGCGGCAGTTCAAAATTTTAACAAGAACCCAAAAACGCATTCGTTAGATGAACTTAGAAAAACGTATGATTTATAAAATTGAGTTTTCAGACGAGGCTTTTAAGGAATTTGGGAAATTAGATAAATATACGCAGAAGTTGATCGATGCTTGGATTAGGAAACATTTGGAGACGAACGAGAACCCAAGATCGATTGGCAAACCCCTTGTTGGAAACAAATCGGGTCAATGGCGTTATCGAGTGGGCGATTTTCGATTGCTCTGGCTTATTCAAGATGATCGGCTCATTATCTTAGTCATCAAAATTGGGCATCGTCGGGATGTATATAAATAGGTTGAGCTGTTGCCGATTCCTTAGAAACGCTTTGGCCTGATGCTTGAAACGCGTCTTTGTTCTCTTGCTAAGAACTCGAAGAAGTTTTCAACTTCCAAGTTTAAACTTATCAGAAAATAAAAGTTTCCGACCTTCAGTTCCGAAAAAATGAAGGCCCGTTAAGGATTGATTGAAAAAGCCATTGGCCGTTAAAGAAACATGGCCATATAGATGGGAAGGTGAATAATCCCGTCTTTTACTATGACGTCTTTAGAATACAAGATGTAGGAATTCCCAATTTTAGAAGAGAATTTATCGCGGAATTTATCTAGAGACGAATGGGAAACGTAATTATTGGATTTTACTTCAATCGGGCAAATTTTCTTTCCCTCAGTAATCAGAAAATCGATTTCCATATCGTTTTTTCTATTTGTGGCATCGCTACGCGAATAAAAATACAATTTATGGCCATTTGTGCGAAGCATTTGGGCGACGACGTTTTCCATAATCATTCCTTCGTTAATGCTTAATTTATCGAAAAGAATCGCACGATAGAGCCCGTTCTCCGTAAAAGCCTTATCCATAAAGGTTTGAGTGACGAGCAAGCCGGTATCCGCCATGTAACATTTTTGGGTGGAATGATCCGCCGAAAGGGCAAGCCCAACATTGGGATCGGTTGCATTAAAGCAAGTGTTAACAATCATGGACTCGTTTAGCCAAACAAAAGAGTCTTCGTAAGAACGAAATCTCGCTTTTTTCCCTAGAGAAGAAAGCTTGTACTTTTTCTCTTTCTTGGAAAGTTGAGCCGGAATTCCGTCAAAAAGAGCAAACACTTTATCTTCATAACCCTCGGCAAATTTAGATACATCGTCATGGTAAAGCTTTAAGATTCGCCTTTTTGCCATGTCAGAAGCTTCGAAATCCTTTCCATTTAGATAGGCGGCGACAGATTGCGGCATGCCGCCAACGAGGACATATTGACGAAAGTCGTTCATGATTTTACGGTGCAGAGCCTGACCAAGCGGTTTTTTGCTTTCAAAACAGGCCTTTATCAAAGGAACGGTGACGGTATCCCCCATCGCCCATAAAAATTCTTCAAAATCCATGGGGAACATCTCGATGTGTTCTTCCTCTGAGGGAATGATGATGTCCTGCACATTCTTTTTTAATCGGATAAGCGATCCGGTTTCAAGGTAGTCGTACCGCCCATCAGCGACGAGGTATTTGATTAGTTGCCTTGCTCTAGGAAATTGTTGGACTTCATCAAAAACAATGAGGGAGTCGCGTTTAAAAAGTTTGATGCCATAAAAGGCGGAAAGCTTTGCAAAAAATAGGTCAAGGTCCGAACTCTCTTGAGCGAATAAATGAAGAACGTCGTTTGGAACATTGCCGAAATCGACGAGAATGTAACTTTTGTATTCATTCTTGGCAAATTCTTCTGCGATGTAACTTTTTCCGACACGTCTTGCCCCATCGATCAAAAGCGCGGTTGATCCATTTGAGATTCGCTTCCACTTAATCAATTCTTCATAAATTTTTCTTTTAAACATAAAAACTCCCTTATCGTCGATTGTTTAATAAGATTATTGCACGAAAAAGCAAACTTTAAAAGCGATAAACTGCACGAAAAAGCAAACTTTAAAATGTCAAATTTGCACGAAAAAGCAAACATTGGAGACTTTGTGCCTTACTTTCTGGAGAGTTGATGAAAAGGCAATTCCCTCCTTCCGCGGCCCTCTCTACTTGAATATTGGATCCTGCAAAAAGTTGGAAAAGTGCAAAAATAGAACGAAATCTAGGTGGAAAAATGCAATACCTTGATTTGGCTCGTGTCATTCCCGTCGTAAAAGACAGGGGAAGGAGTATCGCACCATTTGCAAGTGCTGTGTTCCAAATGGAGCGGAAGTAAATTGGATAAAAGTCTGGACTGCTAAAACCGGTAATAATGAAATCAACTTTTCGTCCAAGATAGTCTTGACAACGGGGTTTGCAAAATGAAGAAACTGAAAGGGAATCCAATCTCTTGTACAATGTCATAAATATTGGAATCCCTAACGATAAAACCTTTATTATCTTTGCGGACTAACTATTTTTTATCGATGCTTTTCCTTAAAATTTATACGCTGTATATTTTCCAATCCATCGAAGAAAAAATGGGGTGTTACAATTAAGAAAACGAAAGGGGTTTATATCGATGCAAGAAATCAAATGCCCGCAATGTGGGGCCGTCATTCAAATCAGCGAAAGCGACTACAACGAGTTGCTTTCTCAAATCAAAAACAAGGAGTTTGATAAAGAGGTTCAAACTCAACTTTCCGCTTTAAAATCGAAGCTGGACGCGGAGGCTGAACTCAAGGTGCAAACCCTTGCCAATGCCAAAAACAAGGAGATGGAAGAACTTCGCTTGAAAATTCATCAAGCAGAAAGCCAATTAAGCGAAACCCAGAAAGAGCATCAACTCGATCTCCAAAAGAACTTGGAAGCCAAAAACAAAGAAATCGCGTTGCTTCAAAGCGATAAAAAGGCTCTTCAGGACGCCGTAGAAAAAGAAAAAGATCTTTTGACCGCCCAACTAAAGGAAGAACAGGCCCAAAAGCTTTCGGACCTTGAACTCCAGGTTGAAAAACTGAAAGGCGAATTGGCTCTTCAAAAAGAGAAATCTGGTGCCGAATTCGTTTCCTTGGAGAATTCCAAAAAGAGCGAGCTTGCAGAGCTTCAAAACCAAATCAAAGCCAAGGAACAGGAAGCCAAACTGGAACTAAGCGCGACCAAAGAGAAATACGACCTCCAGTTAAAACAAAAGGATGAGCAAATCGAATATTACAAGGATTTGAAAATCCGCATGTCGACCAAGCTTGTTGGCGAAACGCTAGAACAGCACTGCATGAATGAATTCAATCGCATTCGCTGCGGCGCTTTCCCTGCCGCCTACTTTGAAAAAGACAACGAAGTCAGCAAAGAATCCGGTTCCAAAGGTGATTTCATTTTCCGTGATTTTGAAGATGGCGTGGAATACGTTTCCATCATGTTCGAGATGAAGAACGAAAATGACGCAACGGCGACCAAACATAAAAACGAAGACTTCTTCAAGGAACTGGATAAAGACCGTAACGAAAAGGCGTGCGAATATGCCGTTCTCGTCTCGATGCTCGAACCGGAGAACGAATTCTATAACGCGGGAATCGTCGATGTTTCCTATCGTTATAAGAAAATGTACGTCATCCGCCCGCAATGTTTCCTTTCCATCATTACCTTGCTGGCTAATGCCGCCAAGAATTCTTTGGCCTATAAAAAGGAACTCATCGAAGTAAAAAGCCAAAACGTCGATGTCTCGAAATTCGAGGAGAATCTGCAAGAATTCCAGACTGGCTTTGCTAGAAATTTCTCTTTGGCAAGCCAGAAATTCACTACGGCCGTCGAGGAAATCGATAAGACCATCTCCCACCTCCAAAAGGTAAAGGAAAATTTGATTGGCTCGGAACGCAACCTCCGCTTGGCTAACGACAAGGCGCAGGATTTGACCATCAAAAAACTAACCAAGAACAATCCAACGATGCAAGAGAAGTTCGACGAACTCAAGAAGTAGTCCTATGTAAAAGGGGCGTTTGAGAATAACTTCGACGCCCCTTTTTGTCATTTCCAAAGTTTAGAATCTGACAAAATGGCACTTCATAACTATTTCAAAGTGACAAAATGGCATATTTCCATTTTATTCAACTGCCAAATTTGGTAAATTAGTTGTGGAGAAAAATATGACATTACTTCAAATTAGAACCCATTACGGATTAACCCAAAAAGAAGTCGCCACCGCATTAAACATCCCGGTTCGTACCTATATTCGTTACGAAACGAATGAAGGTTATGGAGATTCGCTGAAACGCCAAATGATGATGCAATCCATGGAAAAACAATTTGGAATCACGGAAACCACAGGATTGATCAGTCTCGATTTTATTCGCAACACCCTTGCTGAATTGTTTGAAACAAAATACAAAAGCCAAGTAAATTTGTGCTATTTGTTTGGAAGCTACGCGAAAGGATACGCCACGGAAACTAGCGACGTGGATCTTTGCGTGTCCACTTCACTAACCGGTTTTGCCTTTGTGGGGTTAAACGAAGATATTCGGAATGCCTTGCACAAAAAGGTGGATTTGATTCGTTTGAATAATTTGACTGATAATCAGGATCTGCTTTTGGAAATTATGAAGGATGGAATTAAGATTTATGGATAATAAAAAAGACGATTCCTATTACGCCAAAAAAGCTTTAGATAACCTATTTGCAATCAAAAAATACCTTGGTGATAAATCCTATTCCGATTTCGTTTTAAACGATGAATTGGTGGATGCCGTTATGTTCCGACTTATCCAATTGATTGAAAACATTAAAGGGATTTCAAAAGAATTTAAAAATTCTCATCCTCTGGTTCCGTGGGGCCAAATTATGGGGTTTCGAAATGGTATCGTACACGAATATGGCAAAACGGATTATACGATTGTTTATGAAATTATAACGGATGGCCTAGATCAATTAGAGGATGTTCTACATAAAATCCTATAATTTGCCTTTTTATCCCTAAGCCGATAGACTAGAGTCCAAGGAAAAACCTCATGCAACCGCATAAAATTGTTTATTACGACGACCCGCTTAGCGATGACTTCGCAGGCAACGATATCAACAAAAAGCCCTTGCCCAAAAATTTTAAATACGTCCATAAAAACCCGTTTTATTGGTTTGGCTCCCTTTTGGTTTATTGGTTGATTGCTAAACCAATTCTTTGGCTAGTGGGGAAAATTGGCTACGGGATCCGTATCCAGGGGAAGAAGAACCTCCGAAAAATCCGTCACGAAGGAGCCTTCTATTATGGGAACCACACCCAAATCGCCGACGGATGGCTGGTCCAATGCTATCTGAGCGGATGCAAAAGAAGCTACATTATCGCCGACCGTGATGCGATGTCCATCAAAGGCATCCGCACCTTGGTTCAAATGATTGGCTGCCTGCCAGTTCCAGAATCCCCTGAAGAACACGAAAGATTCGTCGATGCGATTCGTTATCATATTGCAAAACGGCATGGCATCGTCATCTATCCGGAAGCCCATATTTGGCCCTATTCCACGCGGATTCGTCCGTTTACGGATGCTAGCTTTGTCTATCCTTCGGAACTGGGCGCTCCCGTTGTTCCTTTCTGCGTCACTTATCGCAAAAGAAAATTCCGCCCCAACCAATCTCCCCGAATGACGGTTCACGTGGGACGCCCTATCTATCCGGATATGTCACTTTCTCTCCCAGAAAGAAAAAAGAAATTGCGCGATGCGGTCTATGATTTCATGTTGGACCGCGCGACGGAAGACGAAAACGAAGAATGGATTTCCTATCTTCCCCGGAAGAAGGAAAAACAATAACCCTTCCTTAAACAAGGAAGAGGACGAAAATCCCTCTTCCTTTTTCTTTTTCTTGCTATAAGATAACCCCTAGCCCTTTGGAGGCCTTTTTTATGAAACGTTTTTTACCCCTTAGCCTTGCTTGCTTTACCCTTCTATGCTCCTGTGGAACCGAACCAAAAGTCCCCTTTGTTCCTAAAGAAGATTTCAACGAAAACTTTCGTCTTTTAGAAGAGGGCAATGTTACGGTTGTAAACCCAACATTAGAAAGCACGACCTATTATTATGGTCCTGACTGTGTTTATCGCAGTTTCGATGATACTTCTCGAAGTGGCTTTGGTTACATGACTTTGGCGGATCAAGGAATGTTTTCCTTTAGCCTAGAAAACGACAAAGTCCAACTCGGCAATACCTTGTCTTTATCTCCTTCCGATCATGCGAGCTTGATGCTATATTCGCCGAGCTTATTGTCCGATAACGCCTCTTTCCGCAAGAAAAGCGATGGAACCTGGGCTTCTACCCACGAGAATACCTTGGCCACCTTTGCCTATATCGCGGGACTTGGCATTAATTTGTCCTCAACGAACGGCTATACAATTTTGACGAAAGGGACCATGACGGGAGAAGAAAAAGAAGGAGGAATCTTGGATTTCAATTATTCCTTCTCGACGTCTTCTTATTCCTTTTCTTACGAGATTTCTTTTACAAATATCGGCAGTACCCAGAATAAGACAATAGAATCCTACATGGCTTCGAACCCGACCCTAACCTCTCCCGTTTCTTGGAGTGAGGCTCAAAAAAGTAGCATTGCCGCGGTTTATGGGGATGCGTCGGAAGTTCCTTTTCCTGCTGCGAGCCCCTATTCGGCTTTCTCCGCTTCGAGTTCTACCGCCGTATTCCTTGATTATGGCAAAGAATGCAAAGCCATGGTCGCGGACTACCAAAAGAAATTAGAAAAGGCAGGCTTTGTTCTCAATGCGGATCGCTCCACTTTAAGCGGAGATTCTTCTGTTTATCTTTACGAAAAGGATAAACAGGTGGAGGATGTTAACGCGGGCAAAGACCACGTGACCTATGAAGCGGTATTTGGCTTCGTCCCCAATTCCGCATTGAACGCCTCCGATTCCGTGCGTTTTCCTAACGGCAAATTCATTTTGAATCTTAAACTCTATCGCTATACCTTTCATCCGGCGACTCAGGATAGCCTCAATCTTTATCTCCAATATGCGGGTTTAGATTCTAAGGCCGTTCCTGGTTTTGCTTTCCAAGAACAACCCACCAAGATGTTCGGCGCGGATAAGACGGAAGTGGCCAAAGACGCGATTACTTCCCAAGGATCCACGGCTGCATTCGACCATTATTATGTTCTCGGCCTTTCCTTTGCTAGCTTAGCCACGGTAAAGAAAGAGATGGCCAATTACATCAATTCCCTCGTTTTAAGTGGATTTGAAAAGAACGAATCTGCCTCTTCCGATAGCGTCTCGATCTATACCAAAAAGGCGGACGGCTATCTTAATGGCATCACGGTTCAAATCTCGGCCGAAGGAGGAAGCTCCTCCACGGATACGCCGTGGTTAGATGTCGAATACGCCTGGTAAAAAAGCCGTTAATCTTTCAAACAACCGATGGGGAGGACGAAGATGCCGTCCTCCTTTTTATGCTTGCGTATTTATAACGCTCTTTGATTTATAAAACCTAAAAATTTTAGGACTTTATCAGACCTCGTTTAACGGATTTGCGGTCTTTCGTTTAACACATTTGTGGTATTTCGTTTGACGGATTTGCGGTATTTCATTGGACACATTTGTGATAACCGCCTTGACGTAGCGATGCCGTAAAAGAAAAATCGCCTTGAATTCACAAGGCGATTGAGGGCATTCTATCAACTAATTTTGCCCAAATTCGCTGGGATTAAATACGTTTCCCTCGAAGATCGCATTCTTATAATCCCCTTGATCATAGGTGGAGGAGACGCTGGAAGCCACGTATTGTCCCACGGTATTTCCAACGTAGAGTTTGTTCTCAATGTTAACAAGGCTGGAATCGACGTATCCATTCACCATATTGAATTTAATGGTATAGGCGATTTCTTGGATGGTGGCCGTGCCGTCCACGGTTTTCACCGAATAGGACATCTCGTATTCCTTGTTGCCTTCCACTTTCGGCAAAGAATAAGTCGCGACGACGTTCCCTTTGCCAATATAGCTCATATAAGTCGTTAGAAGGCTATATTGCTGCTGATAGAAGGAGAGGTTCAAATACGTATTCTCTAATCCAATTTGATAGGAAGTGACCTCTTTGGTTTTGTCCCCGTTCCCATAAGAAGTCAAAGCATAATACAGCGTATCGTCGTGATAGGTTTGCTTTTCAAATTCTTCGGGGTCTCCCTCGTTGATTTTAATCGTCCCTTTTTCTACGACGATCGATCCGACCGAACTCTTGCCATAACGGGTGCGTGTCGACGTGGATTCGGTGGCCATGACAAAATATTCGTCCTGATTCGAAGTCATGTAGCCTTTTTCTTCGTAACCTATGATCGAAGCGACGGCTACCTTCCCTTCGAATTCCTTAAAAGAAGTTATCCATTCACGGATTTCGGCTTTTTTGGAAGCAGCATCCGGATCGACGTAAACGGAGTTTCCGCTACTAGACTCGCTAGAAGATAGCGAAGAATCCACGGAAGGTTCCGTTACGGAGGAGGCGGAAGAATCCGAAGAAGCCCCGCGCTGTCCACAGGAAATTAGCAATGCGCCGCAGGACAAAAGAAGAAGGAAGCTTTTCTTCATAACGCCACCCCGCGATATAAGGTGTCATTCGGCGTAGAAGAAGATTCATCGCTAGAATCTGCTTCAAAGCAAAGAAGCGAACGCCCGTTGCCGTAGATTTTCGCGTATTCATAAAGGTGTCCCTCGGCATCCTTATCCCAGGCAAAGCTCACGCGGTCCCCTTCCATGCTCCAAGTGAATTTGTCCGTGTAGGTTTTTGGACTTTCTTTGAAGCTTTGGAGGCGATATCCGCTTCCGTCTTTATTGAAATGGAGTTCGTAGAACACGTAATTGGTCCCAATCACCAAACGGTTCGTGTATTCAAAATAATGGGCCAATAGCATTTCCTGAGAATTCTTCTTTTCCTCAACCTTGTAGGTGAAGGTCTTGGCGAGATCCGGGGCGGCGACAGGAGTCACAGTCACCGTGACCGAAGCGGTGGCCTTTTTTGCTTCCATCACCAAATTGCCTTTGTTATTGAGGGATACCGCGACGGCTTCGGGATCACTGGAAGTAACTTCCAAGGTTGAATCCGAGCCGCTGGAAAGGGTTAGGCTGGTTTCGTAAGATTCTCCAACAACAAGAGTCGAACCCACGATGAGTTCGTCTTCCGTTACGTTGAATTCCTTCGGAGCGACGCCCGAAACAATCAATTCTTTTTGGATAGTCTTTTTCTCAAAGACCCCATCTTCGTTTCTTCCTTCATAGGCGAAGGTAATCGTCGCGGATCCGGTTTTGCCTTTGACTTCGATCGCGTATCCGTTCCCGACTTTCAAAACAGATTCGTCCGTGCTAGAAATCGGAGCCAATAGACCCGTCAAAGCCGTCTCGGGGAGATAGGTTTTGGGGGAAGCGCTCACGTAATAGGAATTTTTGGAAATGTTCCCCTTTACGATGTCGCCTCCATTGCCACTAGAATGGATTTGGATGTCGCTTACGCTAGAAAGCAAGAAACTATTCACATCGAGCAACCCTTCGATGGGGAAGGAAGAACGTTCTCCGTAGGATAAACTCCCTTCATAAGAAGTAGACTTGATATAGGGATCTTCGTTTCCTCTAGAATCGGTCATTCCTGAAATATAGGACCCAGAAACGAGGGCATCGTCTTTGACGGAGAAATGGATTTCGTAATCGATTTGAACGGTGTCTCCTAAATCGCCGCTATAAGAATAAGAGGCGTTGAAGTCGTAATAAGAAGTGCCTTCACTTTCCGTTTTGTAAAAATAGGGCATCGCCGACTGCAAATTGACGTCCCCGGCGACGCTGGCCAAGAAGTCATGGACGGAACCCGAAACCATCGCGGTCAATGTGAAAGATGCGCTCGAAGCGGGGATATAGGGCGAACTCGATTCCTGGCCGTCTTCTAAAACTTCATAGATTCTGCAGGAGGTTTCTTGGTCGATAGCAAAGGAATTCTCGTGCTTTTCCGCCCAGTATAAGCGGTTTTTCTTGGAAGCAACCCCGTTAGAAAGGAAAGTATCCTCCCTTTGAAGTTTACGACCTTGAAACGCGTCTACTTTTTCTCCTTTGCTTACTTTCCCTTCGTAAGAGGAGGAACCATCTTTATAAAGGGTATGGGATTCTTCACGGGTCGTCTTGGACTCGTTAATCGATGTCACGGTTTTGACATTCGCTCTCGAAGAAGACTCCGTTTCCTTTTGGGCTAAGGATTCTAATAAAGTCGCCGCCGCATTGACGGTTAATTTCTCCCCCTGGGGAAGGGGTTCAGAAGAACTGACCGAAGAATCCGTAGATGGGGTAGAAGTCGAGCTAGAAGAAGGCTGACTTTCTCCTCCACAAGATACCAAGGTCAATAAGGCCGCGGAAGCTAAAGTAAATAATGTTGATTTTTGCATAATAAAAACCTCCAAATAGGCTTAGATAGTTTGAAGAGAAAAAGAAAAAAGTCAACCTTTTCTTCTTTCTATAAAGAAGGAAGGGCTGACTTTATCTTTATCTGCTAGAGGCGTGTAAGACGAAGGTGAATCCCTTGCCGGAAGTTCCGAGGTCCTCTCCGATGTAGATATCGCAATATTGCCCCGCGTAATAAGCTTTCCCCGACGCATCCGTTTCGAGGGTATAGCCGCATTGAAGAAGGTAATCCTTGTATTTATTCGCGTATACTTTTCGCGTTTTCTCCGATCCCTTCGTGGAATATAGGCCTACGGTAGTTCCCACCGCGGCAACGGTTTCAAATGCATATCCTTTAAAGGTGTCGTCGAGTAAATAGGGAATCGTGTTCGCCGCGGTTCTGGCATCGGAATCCGACATTTTCAACACGTCCTTATAGAGGCGGACCAGTTGATAGTTGTAGAACCAGCCGTAGCCCGTTTCCCACGTGGTATAGGCGATTTGATCGATTCCTTTTAAGTCGAGAGTATTCTTTTCACGGAAGGTGAAGATGCCATCTTGAATCGCGGGAACCTCATATTCGAAGGTGAGTTTTCGATATCCAAGGCTCGTGGACCAATATTCGTAGGTGGAAACTCTTCCCGATTCATCCAAAGTGAAGTAGGTATCGTAATCTTTGGAATCGTTATCCCCTTCTGGGAACATGAGTTGACCAATGCCGTTAACGAAGGCTTTGACGCCGTATTTGTTGTCGCTGACCTTGGTAAAGATTTCGGGATGGGAGACAAATCCCATCATGTCGGATAAGGTTTTGCCTTCTAACGCATTTCCTTTTGGAGAAGTCGTGCCTTCATAATGCCAAGAGGAAGTATCGCTATCATCATCCCCATATTGATAGGTAAAAGACATTGAGAAGGGTTGGACTCCGCCTTCTTCCGCTTTGTATCCATAAGAAGAACGGGCAAGATCGGCATTTAAGAAGAAGAAATAATCTCCACTCCGGTAATAATCCCCGATTTGCCGCTTTTCATCGGTTAAGGTACTGACGTTGGAATTATTGATTTCTACCGCGTGGAATGGGTTTTTGGGATCGGCAAAATAGCTAAACGCGCTTTGAAGTTTTTGGTAATCCGTGTCCGTCGTATCGACTTCCGCGGGAGTTAGACTGATCTCGGTCGGCGTTTCGATTTTCATGTCGAAAACGCGCTTTGTCCCCTTAGAATCTTCGTAAGATTCCCCTCGAAAACGGAGACCGTTTTCATCTAGAACCGCATCCACGGAACGGATGTCCCCAAAATAGAGGCTATAGGTGGTCAAACTATCGAAGATGCCATTGCTCGCCGGTCCATAATAATGGTAGGTCCCATCGCTTTTCTCCCGGAAGGCGCTTAAATCCAGATAATCGTTAACCTGGAGGTAGGAAGAATCTTTGTATAGGTAATCTAGACGCTTGGTTTCGATTTCGTTATTCCCGTTGATAAAGACTTCTTCGGCATATCCAGAAGCCGCTTTTCGGATGTAACTCGCATCATCTAAAACCCCGCGCGGATTATCACGACGGACATTGATTTTCCTTTGCCCCGGTTCGGACTCAAAGGAAATCGAAGAATCCCAAATGGATTGGTCCCCTTGGATTTTAGTAACCTCGGTCATAGCTTTGGCTTTATTGCCTTCAAAATAGCTCGAAGCCGCTTCGCTTAAAGATTCGCTAGGAAAAGCAAAAGAAGAACGGAAGGTATCCAAAACGGAATCGGAAGTGGAGCCGACTTTAGAAAGATAGCCTGTTGCAAAGGTTTGGATATTCAAATTGTCATCGTCCAAAGCGTCTTTCCACGTCATTAAATCGAATTGAACGGTCCCGTCTTGAAGCAAGGCAAAACGGACTTGGGCGATGCGTCCAGTCATGGCCAAGGTGCGGTAGCCAAGGGCTCTACCCATGGCCACGATAAAAGCTTGCCGCTCGGAATAAATGCCATTGGCCTCATCAAAGGAGATGAAGTTCTCCGTCACTCGGTTTTCCGGTTCAGCGATATTCCCTAAGGGGTTTAACATCGACCAATCGTCTTCTTTGTTCGCCGGAATCGGAGATTGGGAAGTTGCCGTAATTTGGGTGGTCTTGACCGCGTTTAAAACTTCGATGGAATCTCCCTTTCGCTCATAGGCAAAATAGGCATCCTTGCCATATTCAGGATTATAGGAAGAAAGGAGAATATAACCCCCTTGAGAGAACTTTCTGCTGATGTAATTGGGGGTAATCGCGTCTTCTTGACGGGTCAATACCCCATCGACGTTTTCTTCATAAGAAATCGTGTAATTCCCGCCTTCTGCCGCGGCTACAAGGGTGGAATAAATCTGAGCTTTATCCCCGGAATTGGTATCAATCGGAGGGATATAGGTGGACTCGCTACTAGAAGAGGATTCACTCGAACCATCGGGCCGATCGATATCAGAAGAGGTCGTTAACGAATCACTAGAAGCAGAGGAAGAAGACTCGCTTGAAGTAGGCCTACCACAAGCCACGAGGCTTAATAAACAAATCGACAAAGGGAAGAGAAGAGGTTTTTTCATGTTTTGTCCTTGGCAATATAAACGCGAAAAAGATACACCTGCGCGAGATTTTTTCAAGAAAAAACGCCTCCCCGTAAAGGAAGGCGAATCGAAGGTTAGAGATGAGGATTAGGCAACGCGGTCCATCGCGGCAAAGGCGACGGTCATACCAGGAACCGTGTCCTTGACACTGTAATAAGAAACACCAACATTTAACGTCGATTCCGTGATGAATGCCACTTCTTGAACCTTAAACATGCCAGACAAAGAGGTTTTGTTGACGATGGTAGAGGGGTCCAATTTTCCATTGGCATCCAGGTCGCTGGTAAACGAAAGCGTGATTTGCAACGTTTCCGGATCCATCTGGTAGTAGTAGGTGTATTCGTAGAAACTGGTGCCCCACGATTTCTTTTCCGCAAACTTCATGGTGCCATAGGTCTTTCCTTCTTCGTAATCCGAGAAGGTGATGTAGGACTGCTTGTAGAGTGTGGAAGTGGAGGTTCCGTAGTAACCCTGATAGGGGATCTTGAAATCTTCGCTGATGCCGAAGGATTTCTCCAACATCGCTTTGTGAACGGCTTCATAAGTCGGCTTCTCGTAGACGCCGAATTCCAAAGTCTTGGTGACTTTCTCGTTGGCGTTAGCAATTAGCGTCACAGAGGATTGCCCCAGCGCGGTCGGAGTGATCGTCCAGGTCTTGGTCGTAGTTCCGTCTCCGTTTTCGACGACGTTTTCCTTGATGGTGGATTTCGTCGGGTCGTCTTCGGGGAGAACGACGCGGATATCCTGCGAAGCTTTCTTTGGGGAAATGCTAGCAGTAATCGTGGCCGAGTCGCCAAGGAAGAGAGTCGAAGTGCTCAAGGAAGCAGAAATCTCATAGGGGAGGATATCGGTGATCTTCACGGGGAATTCGCTGATATAGCCGAGACCATTATCGAAGCGGAGGGTGACTTGTCCAATCTTCTTCGCCGTAATCTTAGAACTCGTGGAGCCCGGTTCGAAGGAGAGGTATTCCTTCGCGGCATCGTCGAGTCCAAGGAAGATCGGCTGGACGAATTTCGGCTTGCCCGCATCTTCTTCAAGAGGAGTCATGACGAAGGGAGAGCTGCTATAGGAGGAGATTTCGAAGGACCCGCCGACTTGCATCGAGGCTCCATCTCCTTCGATGGTCTTCGTTTTGCCGTCCACATCGAGCTTGTAGTTGAATTTCATCGAGTAGCCGCCGGTTAAGCAATACGGGGTCATATCGACTTTTTCTTCCATTTTGCGGAACCCTTTTTGGGCATCAAAGTGGAAGGTATTGACAGCGCGGGAAGCTTCTGAATCGTTATAAACGCCATCCGTCCCCTTGGAGGAATCGAATTCGGTCCAAGAATAATCGACGTTGCTCAAGAAGCCAGAGCCATCGATTGTGATTTCGAGGATCCGTTTCGCGAAATAGGGCTTATAGGAAGCGTCGCGTTGGTTGTATTCCTCTTCGATTGTGATGACAACAGACTTTTTGTCTTCGGCTAGTTTCGATTCGAATTTCTTGAGCTTGTGTTCCTTGAGGAACGCATAAGTCGGAGCCACGGGTTCAGCACCTTCGTCGGTAGCGGCCGTTTCGGTCTTGGTGATCGAGTTGAAGGCGTATTTGCCACCATTAAGGTAAGAATCGAGCAATCCGAATCCAATCCAGGATTTGGTCGCGGCTTCCGCTTCGGATTTTCTCGTCATATCCGCAGCAACGAATCCTTGTTCGGCGGTCATGTCATCGGCGACGACGCGCTGCAGATCCACCGAATCCGTTCCATGGCTGACGTTTAATTGTCCCGTCGTGGAAGAAGGAGAATTGGAGAGTTTTTTCTGGCTACGATAGAAGTTATCCGTGCCAATCTTGCCGTTTTCGAACTCGAAAACGTTGGTTTTGCTTGATGAGGTGTAGGTCACAACGCCTTTCATGACGTCGTTAGAACCGACTTCATAAACGCCTTTAACGTCTTTGCTTTCGGAGAATCCAAGCGGGGTGGCAAAGGGCTTCAACGAAGCTTCGCTGAGAATAGATTCGCATTGTAAGCTGAAGTTTGCTCCGGTTTCGAAACGTTGGTTGACTTCTTCGGTCTTTTTGATCGCTTCGGTGAGTTTTTCAAAAGCCTTGTAGGCGGCTTCCGGGTTGGCGATTTCTTCTTCGGTAAGGCTAGGATAGGCGTCCGCGGCGATTTCGTTTACCACGGGGAGTCCTTCCGCGAGCGTCACCGAGACGGTGCAGTCGGAATTCGGAACGAAGAATTCGTATTTGCCATCACCATCCGGATCTTCAACGCGGTTGCCATTAACGTCGACCCAGTCGACGATTTTACCGGCTGCCGTGACCGTGATTTCTGCGATCGCTTTCGAGCCAGGAAGGAAGGAGCCGTCGGCTTGTTTGCCTTCGCCGCTTAAAACGACGCTGGCCCCTTCAACCGCGCCGACTTCGACCTTGACGGTCTTGTCGACGGGGATGACGTTGATGATGGGATCGGGTTTAGTAACGGAAGCGGAGTCCGCAGGAACTTCGGCGCCGCATCCAGCAAGTCCGAGCACAAGAAGCAAACTCATGCCCGCAACGAATGTTTTGGTTTTTTTCATGATCGGTACCTTCTTTCTTATTTTTCGGTTCCTTTGTTTAGTGGCATCCGCGAATCTTGTGTCGCCATCGTGAACTGGGTTCGGCCATCACTATAATTGAGGAAATAACGATCGGTGGTGAACGTCATTGTCGTGTTGGATTCCACGACGAAGCTTTCAATGGTGTAGGAAGCATTCACGTAAACGGCGAGGGCTTTATAGGATCCATCGGTTTCCGGAGTGGCTTTCGTCAGCTTGAACTCAGGGATGCCGTTATTGTTGGTAACCGTGTAGCGGAAGGTTCCGTGATAGTAGGTGATATCGCCGTCATCGTCGTATTCGCCTTGCCATTGGCCGGTGCCAACGCCATCTACAGGAGCATTGAAGTTGAAGTAGAGGCCTTTAGCGTAGTCGTACCAACCACTGGAATACTCCTCGCGCATTCCGATTGTCAAAGTCGTGAGGTTATGGATGATCGTGTCGTAATCGGGTTTGCCAAGGACGTCGGCGTGGAACTTGTACTTAACATCCGGATTGCCTACTGCGAAGACAAAGCCATCCAGCTTGCCTTCCGCTTTTGGGGTAATCGTGAAGAGGGTGTTTCCATTCTCGTCTTTTTCGGCTTCCTTAACAAAAGTGGCTTGAGTCTCGTTGTCTCCAAGATCAAGACCCAATTCCAAGTTGTCGGCTTGCTTCGGAGTTCCAATTGCTCGAACCGTAATCGGGGTTTCCGTATAGGCCTTATTGGAAGAAATGGAACCCGTGACTTTGAAGACCTTCGGGGTCTTGACGTCCAATTCAACTTCCTTGGTTTGGCCAAAGAGGTTATCGAAGAGAAGGACGACTTTTCCTGTTTCCTTCAAGGTAACGTATTGGTTCTTCGCGTCGAATTCCCCCATGTCTTCGAAGCCTTCTTTGAATCCAAGGCAAACCGGGTTGATGATCGCGACGCTATCTAGAGCCAACGTATTGGAGGTGTATTTGATCGACTCGATGGTTCCGAAAGCATAGACTTCGTTATTTTCAAGCTGAACCGTCGTGTTGCCGTCGGTGATGCGTTCAGTGGCGAATTTAACGGAATAATCGGTCATCGCGTATTTGGACAAATCGTTGAACGCGATGTCTTTCTTGTAGGCCCGGGCAGCATCCATCGAGAAAGAGTTGATGGTCGTGAAAGTTGCATCTTCCGCGAACGTCATATCCTCTTCGTTGAGGAATTTTTGATTCGTGGTTTCCACCTTTTGTTCGACGTGGGTAAGAAGCCCATCGCCATCGAAAGTGCAAACCAAGGTATAGCGCTTCACTAGAACCGCTGGAACCACGGCTTGAAGCGTGGTCGTGAAGGATTTCTTGTCTTCGGCGAGGACGCTGTCAAGGGCAACGACTTTGGCCTTATAGGAAACGATTTCGGTATCGCCTTCAACCGTCTTTTGCTCATCGACGAAGTTATAGGTTTGTCCTGCCGTAAAGTAGTTGTCGATCAAAGCTTGGCCAATACCGGTAGAATGAATTGCTTTTTCGGCATCCTTCTGAAGGATTTCGCCTGCGGCAGCGGTCGCGGGTTCCCCTTCTGCGGTGGTGTCGGCAATGACGTTTTTCGCGACAATCGTGTGACGTCCCGCACTATAGTTTCCATTTAAATCTACCATGCTTTTCGCAATCGAGGGCTTCACAAGGGCTTGGCTTTCTTCGTAATAATGCCCGAAGGAATCATAGCCGCGTTGCTTATAAAGGAAATTGCCATCGTCATCCCTGCCTTCTAGGAAGACTTGGTTATTTGCTCCAAAAGTCCCTTTCCAGCTGGTTTCTCCGATGGAAGATCCAAGGTTCATGGCCCCCTTAATGACGGGGGTGTCTTCGCCACTGACTTGGAAGGTACCGAGGAACGTTTTTTCCACGTCGGCAGACTTTTCCAGGGCCGCGGTGAGTTTGGCGTAAGCGGCTTTCACGGATTCGTAATCGCCTTTTTTATCGGCAGCGAGTTTTGGTACGACCGTTTCGTCGACTTCGCTAGGATCGAGGAGTCCTTCCTCTCCGTAAACGCGAGTGGTGACTTTGATCGTCGCATCGACGTTCGGCATGGTGACCGAGAAGGAGCCTGGTTCCTCCGAAAGCAAGACGCCTTGGAAGTAAACTCCGGTGATATCGGAGAATTCCTTGGCCTTTACTTCGAAGGCGATTGTTGTGCCGGCTTCATAGAGGCCGTCAGCGGAAGCGGTGAACACTTTAACACTCGCCGAGCCGCTAGCATCGTCAATGGTCAATCCCTTTTTGGTAATGACCGTCGACATGCTATCGATAACATCTGGCTTTATGCTAGAACCCGGTTCCGAAGTCGTGGGGCCCCCGCAAGAAGCCAATCCCAATACGGCCATCGCCGATAGGGTTAACAGCATTGCTGGTTTTTTCTTCATAAAAATCCTTTCCTTGCAAGCTTGCCCTTACCCGCGCGAAGCCTTTGTTCTAACGAATAAAATCCGCGTTTCTCAGGGTAAGGATGGTGCAATTAAAAAACGCGTCGAAATTTTGTCAAGCCTTGAACCAAACAAATTTGTTCATTTTGTGTCAATTTAGTAAATGGAACCCTAAAAAGAGGGAGCAAACGAGTTGTGATTTCCGTTTTCCTCCCTATAATTAAAGACATGTCGTGAAAAACACGGCAAACTCATTTAGGAGAATAAAAATGGAATTAAAAGGATCTCAAACTGAAAAATGCTTGCAAGCCGCTTTTGCCGGTGAATCGCAAGCCCGCAACAAATACACCTATTTCGCTTCCAAAGCCAAAAAGGAAGGATATGAGCAGATCGCTGCTTTGTTCCTGGAAACTGCTGACAACGAAAAAGAACACGCTAAACTTTGGTTCAAATACCTCGAAGGTGGAGAAATCCATAGCACCGTTGAAAACCTCGAAGCGGCCGCCGGCGGAGAAAACTACGAATGGACGGATATGTATCCGCAATTCGCCGAAATCGCCGAAAAAGAAGGATTCAAGGAAATCGCAGCCAAATTCCGCATGGTTGCAGCAATCGAAAAAACCCACGAAGAACGCTACAAAAAGCTTCTTCAAAACGTCAAAGAAGGCGTGGTCTTCGTCTCTCCGGAAGTCGCGGTTTGGAAATGCCGCAACTGCGGACATATCGTCGTCGGCAAATTCGCCCCGAAGGTTTGCCCGGTTTGCAACCACCCGCAGTCTTATTTCGAACTTTCCGTCAAGAATTATTGATTCGGTTCGTTAACGTTATCGGCCGTCGCTTTTGCGGCGGCTTTTTTATCCAACCCTTTTTTCACCTCCTTCTAAAGAAGGGTTGACAGAAACGGGTTTGCTTTTATACTTGTGCGGTTGACATCCAAAAGGAGTACTTTATCGTGAATTCTAAATTGCTCGCGACGCTTAGCGTTGCCACGCTTCTATTAGCTGCATGCGGAGGAGGGGACAACCCCGCTTCCAGCACCACGACTTCGGCCACGACGAGTGAAGATACCACCGCCATTAAAGCCGAGGCCCTCTTTGCTCAATTCGCCGAAAAATGCGAATCCAATAATGCGACCATCAAAGTCGAAGAAATCAGCAAAAAGGAGACGATGCATATCTCCGATTATTATTTCTTCGGCGAAAAGGCCCAGTATCAGGCTTTCACCCCGGAAATGAAAGAAACCTATGCTACCCAATATCCGGGAGAAACCCTCGCGGATTCGGGCATTTTGATCAACGGGGACCAAGGAGCATTCGCCTTTACTCTCGATGAATCAGGCGATGTGAACATCGGCTCGCCCTTAGGGCAAGGGAAAAGCCTTCAAGAACTTTCCGCCTATGGACCGGCCATGCTAGGGAACCGCGAACTTTATACCCTCACCGAAGAGGCCAATCATTTTGATTCGGCAACCGCAAAGGACGCGATGGCCGCGGCTTCCTATTGGCTTCCGGTCCTTGGACTTCGTTCTTCCTATGCCTCGATGGCCAATGACTTTGATTTATTTATCAGCGATGACCTAGCCGAAATCGTTTGCACGATTGAACTCGTTGACGATAACGGAGGACGCGTGAATTATCGCGGAACCGTCACCGCGATGGGTACGACCACCCCGACGGGCAAACTTGCGACCTATCTTGCCTCCCCCGACTATCTCCCCGCCCCGAGCACCTTCCAATCTACGGCCGCCTCTTATTTAGCCACCTTCAAAGAAGCGGGAGCCGCCCTCCCCTTCCCCACGGGCGTTGATGCCCAATATGACGAAGCGGTATATGACGGAGTCCTCCAAATCGTGGATTCCGGCAAAAACCTCGTCAAAACGTATACGAAGCAATTGACCGATGCGGGATTCGAGGCCAAATTGGTTAAGAAATCCGACGGATCCTACGTGACCCAATATAACATGGCTTCCGAAGCCAAAGAAGGTGACCTTTCCTACAAGAGTGCTTCCCTAACCGTTGTGGTCACCTATTCTTCCAAAACCACCTATATCGTTGTCATGGGACGCGTTTTGTACCGCGACCTCGCCGTGGCTAACGAGCAACTTCTTGCCTGGAACAGTGGCGTGATGAACACCAAGTACCAGCTCAATATGAATTATGCGGCCCTTGGCGGATCAGAAAAAATCCTCTCCGTCGAAAGCGAAGACATGACGACGACCTATCAAAGCGTCTTGGCTCAATATGGACTTGGCGACCGCATCTATTTTGCTTGGGGAGCATCCGTGGAAATCGCTTCGAAAGAAGATGCGATTGCCTGGGCCGCGGAACAACTCACGGCCCATGTGAATGCCTCCTTCACCAATGACGGCATTTACACGCTGGATGGCAAAGGCTATGCCTATTGCTACAAGACGGAAGCGACCTACGGCACGGAAATTGCCTTGAAATTCAGCCTTCTTAATGATGATAAGGGCGAATATAGCGGCATTGTCTCCGTGGAAGCCATGGTTGGATATTACGAAATTATCGATATGTTCATGAAAGTTGATCCAAACGCAGAATAAGGAGCGTTTATGAAACATTTTCCGATGCATTTGCTGTGTCTTAGCAGTTTGTTTGCTCTAGGACTCGTTTCTTGCGGAGGGGGAGATTCTTCCTCTTCCACCAGCGGAAGCGAAGATTTTACGATTGACGATTCGGGCGATATGCTTGGAAACGGAACCAAGGAAAATCCCTATGTCCCTTTAAACGCGGACCATTGGGAAGAGCTTGAGCCCCTCATCACGGGGAAAGAAATCCGTTACGTGGAACTCAAGAAGGACTTAGATTTGACTTCCATTCGTCATTATGAGCCTTTGGGCTCGAAAGCTGCGCCTGTTTTTGCTCATATTAATGGCAACGGCCACACGATTAAATACGTCATTGATGAGACTCTAAAAGGGGATCGCTACGGCCTTTTTGCCGATTTTAGCGGCGTTGCCGAAAACCTCGTTGTCGATGGCAATATCGAGGCGACTTCGGGGGAGCGGGGCGGATATTGTGGCATCTTTGCTGGCGAAATCGAAACCCCGAAGGATTATGATAACCCCGTCAATACGGAACTCCGTTATTTGACCGTCAAAGGCAAAATCCATATGGAAGATAACGTTTCTTCCAACCAGGATTCGGTCTCGGCAGGCGGAGTCACGGGGCATACCTATGCCACGATGGGCACGACGGTCCTCATGGATAGCATCGATTCGAGCGTCGATCTTTTGATTGAAACGACGAATGGATGCGCGGGAGGATTAGTTGGCGAAACTTGGACCAATTTCAACGAAGGCTACACCTGGTTCAACAATTCCTATATTCATTCTTCCTCTATCCAAGCTCCAAATCTAGCAGGAGGAGCAGTTGGCTATCTTTATTTTAACGGCTCTGTTGTGAATACCATCGTTAACGTTGATTTGGTCGAAGCGACTTTTGCTGGCGAAACGATGTCGGTGGCCGGCGGGCTTGTTGGCAATAGCGGGGTGGAAACGGCGATGATGCACAATATTGTCGCGGCGAAACGCATCAAAACTTCGCGTGCTGGAGCTTTTAAAGACTACATTTCCGCGGGGCAAATCTTGGGCTATACCCAATACGAGGAAGGCGGTTTCGACATGGAACGTACTTCCAAGAAAAGCTTGAACCGCGAGAATTATTATCTTTCTTCCAATGAACTTTCCACGGCTTCTACCTATGGATATGGGTCGGGGAAAGCGATTGAAATGAAGGATTTGAAAAAAGAATTCTTTCACGCGAATTCTTTTGATTCCTATGCTTGGGACTTAAATGAAGGCCATTTCCCACGTCGCGTGGACGTGTTTGCAACCTGGGCAAAAAACCGTCTCCAAAAAGGAACGATTACCCTCCATGCGAATAATGGGACCGACGAAAAGACCGTTTACGAAGTGAATCTTGGCTCCAATTTGGTCCTCAAGGATCAGCCCTATGCCTACGAAGGCCATAACCTAATCGGCATTGCTTATGATGAAAACGGCGAAGATCGTTATCGCCCCTACATGCCTGTGAATACGTCGATGGACGTTTATGACGGATGGTTCTATTCGGCAAAATACGCGGGTTATTTCTATGGCGGAGCCAATATGCCGCTATTCTATTTCAACGCGGATGGAACCGGTCTTGCCTTTGAGGACACGGGTTTCATCGATACAGATTTAACTTGGTGGAGCGATGGGTCGCATCTTGTGGTGGAAGGCGAATCCACCGGCCAATTATTTGGCCGACTCACCAACCAAGGATCGGAAGTCATTCAACTCGATTTCCTCCAAACTGTCTGCAACTTGGTTCATTTAGGAAGCAACGCCTCCATTGTTAAAGAATTTGGCTACTATAAATCTAGTAGCGGAGAAACCCTCTTCCTCGGAGGAGGATCGGGATATGTCCAGACCCCCAAGGGCCAATCGACGTTCACCTATGAAAAAGGAAGCGATGGCAGATACGTTTTGACCTTTAGCGAAAACATGCAGTTTGTTAGCGGTTCGGGCACTTGCAGTGGCGGAGCGGCTTCGTTTACGTTCGTGGATTCGGAAAAGAAGTCCGTATCGCTTATTTTCACTACGGATTCCGGCATTCCCGATTACAGCAAACTTGCGATTGCACAATCCTATTATTTCTATGGGATGAATAGCCAAATGCGCATGGATATCGATAATAACGGCAACGTTCGTTATCGTTCTCGTGTCAAAGAAAGCGGCGCTTATACGGAAGAATACAACGATTTGCCCGCCGACCGCGGATCGCTGCGCGAAATTGGTTCCTATCACATCGTGACCGCCAATTATGCCTATGTTCCTAGCGGCGTCTTAACTTTTGATGAAGCCAAAGGAGAACTCTATAACGCGACGGGCCGTCATTACGCTAATGCCAAAACGCGCGTCGTTCAGGCTTTGTCGACCTCGGAAACCAAAGAAGCGGACAATACCTACGTTTATGCGCTAGAAGATGGCAGCTACCGCGCCTTTATTAAGGGCAAATACATCGCTAGCGCCGATATCAAGATTTCTTCTTTGGAAGAAGGGTCGCGCATTGAAATCGAAGGCAAGAAGTACCTGGTGGAAAATTCCGCCCTCGTCGATATGTCAACTTTAGCGGAAGAAAACCCGAATCCTTCCAAGATTTATGGGGAATATATCGAAAAAGCCGGCGGAGCTCAGACTTCGAACCTTTTAACCTTGGGAGAAAATAACAAGGGAACCCTCACGACTTCTAGCGGGGTTCAAACCTTCTCCTATTATTATGACGTCAATGAGCAAGTCGTCTTCCATATTGGCAAGAACACCTACACCCTCATTTTTGATCCCTCTACTTCGAAATTGTCGGGGACTCGCTTCACGGATAACGGCTTTGATGCCGACTCGGTGACGACCACGATGGTTTATGAGAAGAAGAAAGCCGTCGTTACTTCAACGATGGTCGGCGAATTTGAAGGAACGATCAGCGGAGGGGCGGTTTATCACTTCAAAATCACCAAAAACAAAGCGGTTTCCTTCACTTATGGAGTTCAAACCACTCCGATCAACGCGCTTAAAGTCAGCGGAGAGCTTTCCTCTAATTCCTTAACCTGCGAATTTGGTCAGCTTTTCGGTGGGGGAGATGGTGCTACGGCCGTGCTCACCTATAATCCCGACCTTGACCAATTGAGCGTTCAATTTAGCGGTGACCTTTCTACCAACGTCATCTGTAACCGCGTCGCCGCTTAATTTCAAATCCTTTGGGGCGCCCCTGCGCCCCTTTTTTGGAGGTATCTATTATGAAAAAATCGCTTCGTATCTATTCGTTAACCTTCCTTTTTTCCACTTTGGCCCTCGCTTCTTGTGGGGGAGGAAATGAAAGTCAGTCGAGTTCTAGCTCCTCGTCCTCTTCTAGTAGCAGCGAACCGAGCAAAATCGAAGAAGATCAAACGGGGAAACGAGCTTATTTTGGCGATACCTCGACCTTTACCCGTTTTTCTTCTCGTTTAGGCTTCTGCTTTTTGGATCAACGCAATGGAAGCGCGGACATCCGCCTGTTCGTTGGATTAGATGGCTTGCCCGCTTCTGGCAAAGTCGTTTCTTCTTCAAGCAATGAATCCTTCCACGTGGTTTCCGAACTCGAATTTGCCTATTCGAGCCTATTTGATACTTTCTCCATTTATTGGGATAAAGAGGTGGATTTCGAACCTTCTTATTACCTTTCTTATACCTTTGAAAACGTTCAAGAAGAAGCGTGGTTTGATACGTTGGAATTCTCCTTTGAAATCGGAGATGTAAAGGCCATCTTCCCTGTATTTAATCCTTTTGCGATCCAAGCTAAACGAAGTGAAGATAATGTCGCTTTTACTTCCGTTAATGGCGTTTATTCTGCTTATAAGAAGAACAATAAGATTCAAAAAGCGATCGTTCCTGCCTATGCCTACGCATTAAAGGACATGGTCGCCGAGAATAAAGGCGATATCCAAGCATTGGGAACGGCGAGTTCCTATGAAGGAGCCTTCCAAGACTGCGTGGAACTCGAATCCATCGAAATCCCTTCTAGCATTCTTTCCATCGAGCAAAATGCTTTTAAAGGCACCCCGAAACTTCGCTCGATCACCCTTCCTTCCTCTTTGGAATCTTTGGGAACGGAAGCTTTTGGGGCAGGGAATGACTTCGACGAAATCGTCTATGAAGCCAAAAACTTGATTTCGGCTTCTACGATCGTGACTTCGGGCCACCTTCCCTTGCTCCGCTTATCCAAATCCGTCGAATCCCTCCCGATGCGCTTTTTCGCCGAAGGGGCGGAACCTTTGAAAATTGTTTACGAAGGAACGAAAGAAGAATTCTTGAAGCTCAAGACGAAAAAGAACCAAAATAACGGCTTCTTTATTCAAAATGTTTTTTGTTCCGATTCTGAAATCGCTCACATTACCTTCCACCTCGAAGGCGGAGAACTTCATGGCCAAACCGAAGACGTAAAGGCGGAAGTTTTAAGCGGTGGCTTCATCGATGATCCAGGCTTCCCCAGCAAAGAAGGTTATGCTTTTGAAGGATGGTTTACCGCCCCAAATGGAAAAGGGGAAAAGGCGGATTTAGAATCGGCTTTTGCAAAAGACACCGATCTCTATGCTTGTTGGAGAGAGCTAGGCCCCGGATATACTTTAGCAAGCCCCGTAGACATTAAGGTTAACGAATCCTTGACGTTTAAAACGGGCCGCGGCTATGATTCGGGATACCTTCGCATCCAGAAAGATGAAGATGAAAAGGCAGATTTTATCTATCTTTTCGTGGATAAAAGCGCCTCGGAAATCGACCGGGATATCTCGGGAAGCTACGCCTCCTTTAACGGTACTTTCAATGTTTATGATTCTAACGGCAAAGAAGTGCCGTTTGGGACGGATTCCTCTTATTCCAATGACTACGAAACCTATCCTGCCCAACGCCTTTTAGGAGGATATGGCATCCGCGTCTTTGTTAAGCCCGGGCAAAGCTTCACCGTCCGTGCCCGCTTGAATGCGGATACGTCTTATCCTGCCTATGGAAAATTGGTCGTGAATTGCTTGGAACAAGAACAAGACTGGTTCAGCGAAGCTAAACCCATTCAAGGGACAAGCGAAGTGGCTTTGACAACAAGCACCTATTTCCAACGTCAGTTCTATTCTTATGCGTCCCATAAAGAAGAGGACAAGGCCATTGGAATAAAAATCCAGGGGATGTATTCGGTAAACCTTGATATTTATACCCAAGAAGATGGCGGATCCTTTGTTCTATTTGGCTCCTTCAGCGGGGCGATCACCTCAAAGAAGACGTTCCATTTCCTCGCGAATAAAACCTATTATTTTGTTATCGGCGGACGGGAAGTGATGGAAGCGAATCAAAGCGTTTCTTTTTACTTAACCGATCCGGAACCCGGGACTACGGAATCTAGCGCCGTTGCCTTAACCGAAGGGGTGGTTGCTTCGGTAGATTGCCGAAAAGAAACCTCTTTCTATTTGATTCACTTAGAGGAAAAACGCGATTGCGTCTTCACGCTAAGCGGTGGCAACGACGAATACGCGAAGACGATTAAAGTCTATCCAAAAGGAGAAGCGGATAACGTCGTGATCGAAAAAACCGAACCGAAGAAAACGGGCGGCAATTATGGATTTGGCGATTATGGAACGAGTTTTGACTCGGAAGCCATTATGGAACCGGGTGATTATATCGTTGCGGTAGGCTATGTCGGCAGCGGCGCTAGTCTTTTCTCCCTAAGCTATCGTTCCTATGTTCAAGGCGAACGTTTTGCCTATCCTTATTCCCTTTCTTCTTTAGAAGGAGAATTTAGCCTCGAAGCTTCCGAGGTCGGCAAATATAGCGTGGCCACCTCTCCCTTTGCAGGATTCTATGAAGCTAAAATCCCGGCGTCTTTGAAACAAGTTTTCCTTTTAGATGAGAATCAAAACGTCACTCAAGTGGCTTTTGCAGGAGAAACGTTGCGGCTCCATTTGACCAAAGGCCAAATTCTTCGTTTCTTGGCTCAAGGATCCACTTCGTCTTTAAGTTTAGTTACTTCTGGCGAAACAAAAGATGGGTTAAGCGTGAATAACGCCCTTTCGATTTCCTTGAATCAAGAGCTCTATCTCACCCCCTATCTAAAGAAAGAAAAGGCCGATCATTTTTATGTTCGTTTCTCGGTAACCGAAGAAGGGGATTATCGTCTTTATCCCCATTCCTTGGGCAATGGCTCCTATTCCTTCAATTCAGCGTCTCGAGTCCAAGAAGATGGTTCTTTAAAAGCGTTGGATGCGAAAGAATATTCGCTAAGTTCTGGATCTGAGCCGGTTCAAAATGGCTATACGGGACAATCCAGCGATTTCTTCGCGACCTTCCATTTGACTGTCGGGGAATATGTGGTCGATATGACTCTCCCCGCGGCGAGCCAGGCCAAGGAATCCAGCATCTTCCGGTTTGAAAAAATTCTCGAAGGCGAAACGTTAGAGACGGCGAAAAATCTCGACATCACGCAAAATTTCGAGCTGCAAACCCGTCGTGGCGCCCAATATTTCACCTACAAAGCCACGGAAGAAAAAAACGTCCATCTTGCTTTAACAGGAGACGATAAAGCCAATTTCACGTTGTATTACACGTACACGGAAAAGAACTTCTTAGGCGAAGACGTTACCAAACGCGTGACGCTTGCCGATCGCCTGTTAAGTGAGGATTATGTGGAATTCCAAACGATTCCCGGCATGACGTATACCATTACGGTTGCCTCTTCCCAAGCCGGTACGTTAAAAGGGACAGCCAGCCACGTGGACAAGGTTGCTAATGGCTTACTTCCCGAATTCCCCTATTCCTTTGATTTCAAAGAAAGAACGGACGATGGAGTAACGCGTACTGTATCCGAACTTTCTCCGAAGCAGAAGGCGAACCAAACCCTCTATTATGCGTTCACCGTTCCTGCTTCCGGCACTTATTGCCTCTATACGGTTTCGTTAGGTGGAACCAAAAATAAAGGCGTAGATATGGCGTTTACCCTTTGGGATGAAAAAGGAAAGAAGAAACTTGGTGAAGGAAGCGACTGTGGGTATAGCCCTCGTCAAGGAACCTGCATCTACACGGATGACGATACCTTGGACGCGACGCTTGTCGCGGGTACGACTTACCTCATTCAGCTCCGTAAAGGATTTGAAACGGAAGGAATCACCCAAGCCTTCGGATATACCAAGATTGCTTAATCGATTCGCCTCAGGGATTTCTCTGGGGCTTTTTGTATATAGCAAAGAATACGACAAAAAGAAAAGGCGCGGATTTCTCCGCGTCTTTCGTATTGTGATGATTACTTCAACAAGGCTTGCGAAGCGTTATCGATGATCGTGGATCCGATATTGCTCCAGACCGTTTCCATGACGTAATAGCCGTCCTTGGAATAGGGAAGAATTTCCATGAGGGTGATGGAATCGCTGTCGAGCAAGAAGTACGAGGTGATGTAGAATTCGTTGCCGGCCGCTCCAAAGAGGTAGGCGAAGATTTCCGAAATGTTGAGAGCGAGATAATCGCTTTCTTGGAAATAAATGGAAGCCTTGATACCACCGAATTTTTGGCCATCGGACCAGGAAACGAGGGAGAGGTTTTGCTTGGCATCGGCATTCAAATCATCACCGCAAGTATTGAAGTCAAAGGTCGTACCGCTAGAAGAATTGGAAGAACCAGAGAACGAGACGAGCGGCAAGAGGTTTTGAATCCCTTCGCTGACAATTGTGTAGCCTTTTGGCTCCTCCGCGGTGCCGGCGTGTCCCCAAAGCGAAGCGAGGTCGCTTCCCGTTTTCGGGGCTTCGTAGGTGATGACGTTATCTTCGCTAATCGTGCCAGTTGCCATGTGCAGCTTGCCGTCTTTGATATAAGTGGCGGTGACACTTCCGGTTTCGGGAATCGTGTAGGCTCCGCCAAAATAAGCGTCGTCCAAACCAGACATATTAATAAAATTGATTTGATTGGCACTTGATAAACCGACAATATTGACCTTCATATCGCCATCGACCATCGTGGTGGAGGAAAAGGGCTCGAAGGTTCCATCGCTTTTTTCTGGAGCCGTGGTGGCGTAACCCGTATTCGGATTCACCCAGAGGCCTCGAGTGGTAATCGTATAGTTCTTTTCAGCTTCGATTTGAGCAAAGGCTTCTCCAAGTAGAGTCGTGTTAACCTGCTTCGGATAGGTGGGTTTGGCCGCCCAAGCTTCAACGGCGGCATTCGCCGTTTCGCCAATTTCGGTCACATAAGAAGCGAGGTCTTCCTTTTCGAAAGATTCGATCGCTTCGGTTTCGCTCTTGGCGGGAACAAGTTTGATGCCATCCCCTTCCAAAGAAGCAATCATGCCTCTGGCGGCGATGTCTTCGCTACGAACTAAGGAAATCCAGTTGCCGAAGATATCGGAGAACATGTTGATATATAGCGGATCGACCACGTTGGAGTAGAGATATCCGTTTTCTTCGGTTACATCGTCTTGGAGGAAGAACTTGCCCGTTCCAGCTCCATTAGCATCCATAACTTCCACCCAGTTGAAGGTTTTAACGCCTGCAAGACCAGATTGGGTCTTGAAATCGGTGATGGATAGGCCATATCCCGGATCGATTTCTAGTGCCGAGGGTTTAGCGGAATCGTAACTATAGGAGTACCAGTGGCTGGTGGCCTTGTCGTAGACGGCACCGCCATAGACGTCGCTTCCGGTTTTGGAATTGGTGCCGGCGAGATATTCATAGGCCTCATCCCCAAGGTGGACGACCGTGTTGGAGAGTTCGCTGGAAACGCGATAACGGTTCGTTTCCTGCATGGTTTTCCAGTATTCGTTGAATTGAGCTTTTTCTTCGGAGATGACTTTACCGCTGATTGAACGGGTCAATTTCTTGCCGTTAGACCCAACCGCGTGGATGACGACGCGGAAATCGCCATAATCGAGGGCTTGGATAACGTGCTTATCGATTTTGATGTTTTCTGTTCTGGCTTCGAGCTCATAGGTTCCATCGGGGACAGAAATATGCTGCCAAAGCAAGAAGCGGGATCCTTTTTGGATTTCGACGTTGGTCGAATTTGCGGACAGCTCGTCGTCGAACCAGATGTTGTAGGCGCGGGTGTCTTCGATTGTGGTTTCTGGGGGTTCGCCCGTGACGCCACTATTGCAGGCCACCATGCCGATGCCGCTAAAAGCCAAGAGGGCGACGGCGGAGAGAATGCGTAAGGGTGATTTGTTCTTCATAACTTTCCTTTCGTTCTATTGGGGGTATAGTCCCAAAAAAAGAACTTCTTAAAAGAAGTTGCTTCGATACATTACAAGGCAAATAAAAAAAGGCAAGCAAAATCTTGCTTTTCGTTGACGGAAAATAAAAATCCCCTCGATTTTGATTCCAACGAGGGGATTTTAGAGACTAATCGTCAATTAGATCGCATTGTTGTTGACGAAGTGGAGAGTGACCGAATCATCCGTTTGAGCGGTGATTTCGATGGACCAGGGGAACGGCTTGCCGTTATCGAAATTCTTCTTGTTGGGGAAGTAATTTTGGTTACGGGATGGCGAATAGAAGTCGTTGCCGTATTTGGTGTCGGGCTGGTCGCCGTAGGATTCGCCGCCTGCTTCGAAATAGGATTTCAATCCAAAGAGGTTGGACATGCAGCCAAAAGTGCTGTAGTAGGAAGGGGAATCCAAGCCGTTCTCGGAGCTTGGGTAGATGGCGTGAAGTTCACGGTTCGGGGTCAATTCGCCCGTGACGCCGTCTTTGGAAGCACGGCCATTGGCGGTCGGGGTGTTCGTGTGAACGCGGTTGGCGCTTGACTCATAGGAAGTCGAAGTGGTGGTGTCGTAAGCCTTCGGAGTATCCGTGTAGTTGGCTTTAGCGTCGGCGGCACTGGTGCCTTGTTTGGAAGAAGCGCGGCTATCGACGTGGAACATTTGAAGTCCCGGGCGGCGATAGGTTCCGCCATGTCCATACATCGCACCGCCGTTGGCGGAAGCGACCTGCCATTCGGCATAGCCGGCGCTATCTTCTTCGTTAACGCCAGTCGGGGTGTAATATTCGATGAGGACATATTCATCCCAGGGTGTGCCGTTCCATGGCTTCCCTTCCGCCGGAACGATGAGGAAGTTCCCCGTTTCGGTATAGGAAGGAAGGATGATTTCGAAGTCATCGGAAGAATAATCGACGACCCAGGGAGCGACCCAACCAAACGCCATTTTGGTGTAAGCGTTATGGTCGCCGACGTTGTTGTCCATCATGTCGACGCAGCCAGCGGGACCCTCTTTTTTGTCGTAAGAGTAGTAGTCCGGGGCGCCCATCATGTGGCCGGTTTCGTGGACGATGGTGTGAGCATCGACGCTCTTCCCGTCCACGCGGGTGCCATAGGCGTCATAGGTGTGGTCGCTGTAATAGGAATTGATCAAATAGTCCCAACGGGAGAAGAAAACGCGCGCCACCGAGGGGGAGTTTTTGTTCGGGGAGGCATTCGTGGAGGTTGTGTAGTTCCACCAAATGCTGTTGTCGTTTTCCCCTTGTGGAGTGAGGTTGTCGGTGACGTAGACCATTTCGACGCCATCAATGAATCCGTCTCCATCCGCATCGTAATCTTTCGGATCGAAGGGTTTGCCATCAATCACGGTCTTATTGGTCGTGAAATACTGAACGGCTTCTTGCGCGAGAACTCCTGCAAAGGAATCCGAATAGGACGTTTTGAAGGGGTCGGTAGAAGAACCGTCACCTTTGCCGTATTCGTAAACGGGGGTTACGGCGCCGGTGATATTCAATTGGCCGAACGAGGCCTTTTTGTAATAAGAATGGAGAGATTCCCAAGGAGTGGTGTCGGGGATTTTGCCATCGGCGCCCGGTTCTTGGGTTTTGTCGTTTTCCGCAAAGAAAGCTTCGCGAAGCATTTCTCTGGCAGTTTCTCTGCCGGCGGTGGCCTGAGACTTATCGATGTTCGTGCCGGAGATATTCACGGTGCCAAAGCTGGTGTTTTTGAATTCGACAGGAATAACTAGAACTTTGGAATCCCCAAAGGAAGGCATGCATCCGCTCGGAGTATTGACGCGGCCTAGGGTATCCATGCCTGGATAATTCATGAATTTGTAGGGCGACAGGCTTTCCTTGGTTACGGATTTATTGACGCCTTTATCTGTGGCAACCGTTCCTTCGGTGACGCTGAATTCAAAATTGTTGCTCTTCATGCGTCCGCCGCCGACGTTGAACTTTCCTTTGACTTCATACTTCCCAGCGGGCAAGGGTTCGTCAGCTTCATAAATCGTTCCGTCGGTTGCAGTAAGCGTAAAACTTCCGCCATCGCCGAAGTTGATGTTGATGTTGCGACTAGGATCCACGTAAATGGTGTTAGGTCTACCCGCGTCCAAGAAGGTCATTCCAGCACGAATGGAGGAATTTTCCAATGTGGTAACGGGGTTTTTGGTAGCGGCCGGTCCACTAGAAGAGGTGGAAGAGGTGGTTTCGTCGGTTGTCGAAGAAGTCGGGGTGTCCCCTCTTCCTTCTCCACAACCAACTAGAGATACAAGCGAGAGTGCCGCTAACGCGAAGACGGCAAGATTTCTTTTCTGCATGATGGATTTCTCCTTTCCATAATTCGCGCGATACGCTTGCATACGATAAAGGAAGAAGAAAAAAAAGCAAGGAAAATCGCTTTGCAGGGACTTTGCTTTGAAATGACAAAAAGGTCGTAAACGCATAGATGTCCCCCTTGCATTTCGTTTTCTTGCCCCTACAATTCCTAGCATGAATCCCAAGGCAAAGAAAATCTTCACTCATTATGGAATCGGACTTGGCGTAGCCATTTTGGCTTTTTGTTTGGTCTTTTTTCTAAGGAAGGATTATGGATTTTCCGGGTATTGCGACGCTTTTTTTGTTTGCTTTGCTTTGGAAGCTGCTTGGCCAGGGCTAGTATGGATTCATCGCCGAGGAACCTTTGACGTTTTTCATTACGGGATGTCGCGTTTTTTGGACCAATGGACTCACCATGATGAGCCCAAATACGCCAACGCCGGCGACTACGAAAAAGCCCAGATGGAAAAGCGGCGAAAGAACCCCTTTCCTTTTTGGACATACCTTTCTTTGGCTGGTGTATTTTTGATGCTCGCTATCCTCTTTTTGGTCTTGGTCGAGACCTCGATTCATTGACAATGGATAAAATACGGCCGATTTACTAGAAATTCGTGAAAATAATCGTTGCAAATTTTTCGCTCTGTTGTTAACTATTGATACGTTTGCGCCCTCGCGCTTACGTGCGCATATAGATATTTAAGAAAGGAACAAAGCCTATGAAAAACAAAAAAACGGTCGGATTCCTTGGAATTATGATCGCTTCGGCAACCCTCGTCCTTGCTTCTTGCAATGGCGGCGGCGGAAACACGAAGCCAAATCAATCCAGCTCCGACGATTCTAGTGGCAAATACGATGAAGACGGGCTTGAAATCATCACCGATGCGAATGCTTACACCGGCTCGACGGATTTTTCTCAGCTCGATTGGAAAGAAAAGAGCAAAATCACCGCGGCGTTAGAAGAATACGCCGTCATGAATTTCCAAGGCGGCATCCCGCTATACGATGACTCCTCCTCCGAGGCGTTCTCTCAACGTGTCACTCCGAAATCCACGAAGTACATTACGAACTATGGTTTCGGCGTCCATGAAGGAAAGATGGATGGTGAGATGATGTATAACGGAACGTTGGTGGAACCGCGTGCGGAATATCGCAGCTATTTCCACACCTATACCTCCGTGGACTCCGGCACCTTTAATGGTTGGACGGCGACGGGTTCGGACGTTTCTGAACGCCACTCCATGATTTCTTCGAGCTATTTTGGCGTTGAAATGGATGGTGCGAGCCAAGCTGGTTATAAGTGGGTTGGCTCCCTTTCTCGCGACGATGCTCCGACGATGCTCACCCCGATTTATGGCACCGGCGCGGACAAAGACAAGATTGTCGATTACACGGAGACCCCCAATCCTGGTAACGATGTTACATCTTCCTTTTGGCGTGTTTATGTCCACGTTGGCGGCAACTACAAATACAACACCGTTCCGGGATCGAAATGGGCCAACAACCCCAAATACGAAGGACGTGCGGTCAAGGCCGAAGACTATTTGGTTCCGTTCAAGGCGATGCTTGACAACAAATTGTCCCGTTATTCCGACCTCGTCTCGGATGCCTCTGGTTTCTATGGCGCCAATGACTACGTTTATAACTCTTCCAACAAAACCACAGATTTGACGAAATGGTATAGTGTCTGGCAAGACAAGAGTAACCCAATTGGAATTAAAATAAATGAAAAGGCATCCAATGAAGCGGAAGGATATGCGGCGATTGACTTCCGTTTCAACCAGCCTAAAGGTGTTAACAGCGCTCGTACCGCTCTTAGCTCCTCGCTCTATTCGCCTCTTCCCCAAGAATTCTTGAATGATATCAATGGGGCCAAAAACTTCGGCGTCATGAGCACCGGCGCTTCCAAATTCGATAACTTCCTTTGCTTTGGGGCTTATACCCCGGTCGTTTGGGAAAAGGGCAAGGAAATGGTCTATTCCAAGAACACCTCCTATTTCGAGGCGGATCAGTATTCCTTCAACGGTTATGTAGAAAAGGTCTACGGCAACTCCGCCACGGCCGACGAAGATGCTTGGAAGGACTTCAAAGAGAACAAGCTCGATGAATGCACCGTTCCTATCTCTGCTTTGAAGACGGATATGCCGGCCTATCGTGCCGAGCACCCCGATAAGGTCCTCCAAACCGAGGGGTCCACGATCATTAAGATCAATTTGAACACGACCACCAAACGGGAATGGAATTATTTCTTCGGTCCGGATGGCAAAGTCTATCCTCACGCTGATTCCAATGCCGTGAATACGGGAACTGGCAAATGGAGTGGTGTTAAGGACATCATGTCCAACAAAAACTTCCTCTCCGGTTTCTATTTCGCGGTTAACCGCCAGGAACTTGCTAAGACCGCTGGACGCAAAGCCGCTCTCGGCTATCTCTCCAACGCATATATGATCGACCCGACCGGAACGGTTTCTTACCGTGAATCCGATGCAGGAAAAGCCCTTATCGAGAATATTGAGAAGATTGCAGGAAACGAATACGGCTATTCGCAGTCCGTTGCTGAAAACTTCTTCAAGAGAGCTGGTGAAGAGCTCATCGCTTCTGGCAAATTCGAATCTGGCGATACGATCCAAATCGAAGGTTTCTATCGCTATCAATCCACGATCGATAACCTCGGCAAATACATCCAAACGGATGTTGCCAACGCTTTCAACAAAGCTTGCAAAGACATCGGCTTAACCCTTGAAATCGTGCTTAAGGTCGGCGGAACTTCCTATACGGATACCTACACGATCATGGACCATGGCGAATTCGATTTCGCTGAAGGCGCGGTCTCTGGTAACGTCCTTGACCCGTTGAACTTCATGTCCACTTGCTCCACGACCCAAGCCTTGAACCAAGGCTTCTGCTTGAACTGGGGCCGTCCGACCGATCACCTTGCTGCTAGCCCGGTTGTGTATGGCGAAAACAGCGATGGCAGCGAAGCCCACTGGGCATATGATGCTTTGTGGAACGCTTCTCAAGGCTTCACCGTTGTCCGTAATGGCGTCTCCTCGGCCTTAGCCGATAATCAACGCTTCCTTGGCCCGAACCAGGTTGATACCGGCACTGGCATCAAAGCCACCGAAAAGGAAATCCTCTTCTTGATGGATTACCCCTCTGAAGCGGTCTATGACGAAAAAGACGAAGAAGCAGGACTTGGCAAATTCGGCGAATCGAAATACTCCTTCGCGATCTCCGATACTGGTATCTTCCCGCAAAACGATGCTGGAACGATCCAAAGCGGCTTCTACTTCCGCGCTGCAACCCTTTCTACGGTTAACACGGCTATTAAGATTACGTTGCCGTTAGCCACGGTTATGGACGATTGCCGTCAACTTGCCACCGCGACGAACCCGATTACCAAAATTACGATTCAGTTCTATTTGGTTTACACGGTCTATCCGGGAACTAACCGTCAGAACACGAAGACGATGATTATTGTTGCTAACGCGAACCTCTCCAACCTCGGAATGGATCCCATTTCGAAATAAATCGTCGAATCTGATAGAGCCGTTCCTTTTTCAAGGGCGGCTCTATTGCCGTTTATATCCGCTCATTGCCTGGGTTAAAATCCCGGAGAAAGAAGGTCCATGAAAGATACCGTAAAATACGTTGTAGAGCGTATCCTGTTCATTCTTTTGACAGCGTTCATCATTCTTTCCCTTACTTATATTCTTTTGCAATGCTTGCCACTGGAACCAAGTGGAAACGATGCCGTCCAGCAATTTACTTTTTGGAATCATCAAGTTGAACTTGGTTTTTATTATGAAGTCAGCGAACAAGACTATTTCCAAATGACCATTGAGGCCAGAGAGAAATTGAAGACGGTTGTTTTGGATGGTCGCAATTACTATTATGGCGCCTATCCGATTTTGCATCGTTATGGTCAATGGCTTTTGAATGTCGTGACCCGTTGGGACTGGGGAACCAGCACCTCGAGCATCGGTTTTAACCAAGACGTTGTCTCGATCATTATGACCCGCCTCCCTTATTCGATGCGTCTTAACATCATTTCGATGCTCATTTCGATTCCTCTTGGGATTGGGCTTGGCATTCTTGCTGCGCTGAAGAAGAACACGTGGGTCGATAGTTTGATTTCGACCGTCATCATGATTTTCATTTCCGTCCCAAGCTTTGTTTTGATTTCATTCTTACTTCTATGGTTCCGCAAAATCCCGGGTTTCCCCTCGAGTTGGCCTAGCGATTCACAAGCGGCGGCCGATCCCTTGCTTGCAATCAAAGGGTATATCATTCCCGTTATGTCGCTTTGCTTTGGCTCCATCTGCTCGTTTGCTCGTTATACTCGCGCCGAGCTTACCGAAGTCATGGGCAGCGAATTCTTGCTTCTTGCTCGTACGAAGGGTTTGACCCGCGGTCAATCCGTGGTTCGCCACGCCCTCCGCAATTCGATGGTTCCGATTGTTCCGATGATCATTGGGGAATTTATTTCGATTTTATCGGGCTCGATGGTCTTGGAACAAATCTATGCCATCCCTGGCATCGGTAGCCTATTCGTCGATGGTATCACGAACCGAGACTATTCCGTTGTCATGGTCGATATGGCGATTTATACGACTATCGGATTATTTGCCACTCTTATCATCGACTTAAGCTATGGCATCGTCGACCCCCGCATCCGCATGGGCAGCCGTAAATAATAAAGGAGAACGATTCATGGAAAACGACAATAAAGTTCATTCCTCCTCGGACGTCTCTGAGGAAATTACGGCAGCCGACTTTGTGCTTGCTCAGCAAGACAAGAAGATTCACGACACCAAATTCGAAACGAAACCGACGACCTTCTTTAAGGATGCCATGAAACGATTCGTCAAGAATCGTTCTAGCGTCGTTGCCGCGGGGATTTTGCTCCTTGTCATCTCGATGGCAATCATTGTTCCTATTGCCGACCGCAACGACATCCAAACTCCGGTTGCTGGAGCCAAATATCTTCCGCCGAAGTGGTTTAATAATGCCAATGGATTCTTAGATGGAACCGGTATGATTGAAGCGGCGGTTATTAATCCTGCCACCGGACTTCCCGATGAAGAAGAATATCTTTCGTCCGCGATCATTACCAATGGCAAATCCATTGAAGACTCCATCGTCAAGAAAACCTCCAAGGTGAGCGGCACCAGCGACTCCGTCTTGAAGTATGGAAAAGGTGGGTCCTATCAAATTATGCCCGCCGAATTAAAAGATGCATCTGGGCAATTTAGTGGGGAAGCTAGCGGCATCGCGAGTCCCAAGTTTGATTTCACCCTCGCGGATGAAATTAGCTTCAATTTCCATTTCAATGCCGACCTTTACAAAGAGAAGTCCATGGCTGAAAATCCTTCTCTTTATGCCTCCATACTCTTTGAAACGGTAGCTCCCGGTTCCTCCGAAACCAAGACTTATGCGGTGACGGAAGAGAAAAATTTGCTTGGGTGCGAATCGCTTTCCGGGGAATCTCTTTCGGCTAAATTAAAAGCGGAAGCGGATTTTGCTTCCGCGGATGATACGGCCACTCTTAATGGACGTTTCATTTTAGCTTTGAAGCCTTATGACATTGCCGACTGCGCGAATTCTGCCTATTTAACCTCCGTGGAAGTGAGCGGAAAAGGCGAAGTTGCCTCTTTCTCGGATCCGGTTCAAGAAGTGAAAAAAGAAGTTGCCAATGAAAAGAAAATTAACGACAACGACATCGACAATCTCGATATGACGGTTTATAACCTTTATAAAACTGCCAAACGCACTTTGGCGGATGTCCAGGTTCAAACAGGCCGATTCCGCTATGACTATTATGAAGCGGCATACGGAGAAAGAATCATGGTGATTTCTGGCGGGACGCTTGAAGGGTACGCCAAAAAAGGACTTATTGATTTTGACTGGAATGACTTTAAGTTGGGTGTAGAAAACGTCGAAGTGAAGGATACCCAATATAAGATTTTGGATGAGGAACGCAGTCCGGTTCGCGAAATCATTTCCTATACCTGGGTTAAATATGGTTTTGGAGTCACCGAAGCGGTTCGTCAAGAAGTCGTTGCCCGCGTTTCCATGTACCGTTATTACTGGGAGCTTGGGTATCTTGGCAATTGTGCCATGCCCAAATTCTTTTTCGGGACCAATCAAAATGGGCAAGATTTCTTTAAAATCGTCTTCTCTGGATTATTGACCTCTCTTGGCCTTGGCTTATTGGCTGCCTCCATCAATATTCTTGTCGGTTTGACCTGGGGTTCCATCTCTGGCTATTTCGGAGGATGGGTCGATATGATCATGGAGCGTATCACTGAAATTCTTGGCGGTATGCCGTGGATTGTTATGATGACGTTGATTGTATTGCTAGCTGGATCAAGCTTCTGGACATTGCTATTAGCCCTGTGCATGACTGGATGGATGGGCGTAAGTGGAACAACACGAAGTCAATTCTATCGTTATAAGGGAAGAGAATACGTCCTTGCTTCCAGAACTTTGGGCGCAAGTGACGCTCGCTTGATCTTCAAACACATTCTTCCTAATGGCGTTGGGACGATCGTTACGGGCGCAATCCTCATGGTCCCTTCCGTCATCTTCACCGAAGCTAACGTTGCTTATTTGTTGCCAGGCCTTCTCCAGTACGAAAATGGCATCACGAGTTTTGGTATCACCTTAAGCGATGCTCAAGGCCAATTAACCAATTACCCGTATATGATTATTTGCGCATCTATCGTCATGATTCTGATCATGATTGCCTTCAACCTTTTCGGAAATGGCTTGCGCGACGCGTTCAACCCGAGCCTGAAAGGAGCGGACGAATAATATGCCTAACACCATTCATTATCCTTTTGAAACCGGTGGCGACCCCCAAGGTCGCGAAACCGTCGTTTCGGTGCGCGATCTCCGCGTATCTTTCAAAACCGATGAGGGCCGTGTCCAAGCAGTTCGCGGGGTTGCTTTCGATTTATATAAAGAAGAAACCCTCTGCATCGTCGGCGAATCCGGCTCTGGAAAATCCGTTACCAACAAAACGATTATGGGCATTTTGCCTAAATCGGCCCGCATTGATTCGGGTTCAGTTCTCTATCAAGGGGAAGATTTGACCAAAATTTCCGAAGACGAATTCCACCGTATCCGTGGAACCAAGATCGGGATGATCTTCCAGGATCCGCTTTCTTCGTTGAATCCCATCATGAAAATCGGCAAGCAAATGACCGAAGTCATGATTATTCAAGGCAATCATTTAAAACGGTATTACGATGAACTCATCAACGAGGAATTCATTGCTTATAAAAACGATTGCCGTTTGCTTCAACTCCAAAAAACGGAGATGAAGGAGAAAATCGCCGAAATCAAGGCCAAAATCAAAGTGGCTCAGGCGCTGAAAAACAAAGATAAAAAATGCGACGCCCAAATCGAAGCTTATCACCAAGAAATCGTGAAGGTGAAAGTCGAAGGGGAGACCCTTTGCATGAAAATTTCACAAGACGTGAAGAAGGACTACAAAGCCTTACGATTAGCCAAAAAAGAAGCGAAAGCGAAAGTTCGTCTTCGCAAAAAGGAAATCGCTGCTCGCCACAAAGAGAAATTGGCTCCCATCATGGCGCGTCTTTTTTCCCATTTCCGTGAAGCTTATGGCGAATTGATTTTGGAACACCGCCGGTATTTAGGCGAAATCCGCGTCACTCACCGCGAAGCCAAAGAACGTGCTCTTGAAATCATGAAGGAAGTCGGCATCCCCGAACCGGAAAGACGTTTCAACCAATACCCGTTTGAATTCTCTGGCGGCATGCGTCAGCGCATCGTCATCGCCATCGCCCTTACGGCGGAACCCGATGTTTTGATTTGTGATGAACCGACTACCGCGTTGGACGTTACGATTCAAGCGCAGATTCTCGAACTCATCAATCGCTTGAAAAAAACCCACCACATGTCGGTGATCTTCATTACCCACGACTTGGGTGTTGTCGCCAATATGGCAGACCGTGTCGCGGTGATGTATGCCGGTAAGATCGTGGAATACGGAACCTCGAAAGACGTCTTCTATTCGCCGGCTCACCCCTATACTTGGGCCTTGCTTTCTTCGATTCCCGACGTCGATTCCAAAGAAAAACTCGATGCGATTCCCGGCACTCCGCCGAATATGCTATTCCCACCGAAGGGCGATGCCTTTGCTTTGCGCTCGAAGTACGCGATGGCCGTCGACTTCAAGAAGGAGCCACCGATGTTCCAATTAAGTCCGACCCACTTTGCCGCCACTTGGCTTTTGGATGAACGCGCTCCGAAAGTAGAGATGCCCAAAATCGTTTCCACTCGTATTGAAAATGCGAAAAAGCGCGCTGCCATGAAGGAGGAACAACAATGAAAAAATCGGATGTATCCCCCAAAAATCTAGCTAATTCTGCCAAAAAACCGACTTTAGAACCCAAAACGCTGAAGCAGTCGAAGCAAAAGAAGCCTAAGCCCGAAAAGAAGCTTTCTCCTAAAAAACAAGAAAAGCTCCGCAAGAAGAAAGAATACGAAGAAGCGTTGAATGGCCAAGAATGGAACGCGAAGATCATTGCCCCCAAAGGCGTGACCGTCGACCCACAGCTTGCCAAGGACCGTACGATTCTTTCCGTTCGCCATTTAAAGGTTTTCTTCCAAAGCGGCGAATACAAAACCAAAGCCGTTCATGACGTTTCTTTTGACGTCAAAGAAGGCGAAACTTTTGGGATTGTTGGCGAATCCGGATGTGGAAAAACGACGACCGGGCGTTCGATCATCGGACTTTATAAGCCAACAAGCGGCGCCATCTATTACAAGGGCGTCCGCATTGCCGCGGGCTCTCGCTACAACGAAAAAGAAATCAAATGGAGCAAAATCCATGCGAAGGAAGAAATCAAGAAGTGGCGGGAAGACGAGCATAACGAATTAAGCGATGCTTCCGATGCCCCGGGAGAAAAAGAAGCGATTCAAGCTCGTTATGATAAGAAGATTGCCGAGAAGCAAAAAGCTTTGGATCTTCATGTGAAGGAACAAGAAACTTTAATTAAGCAAATTCAATACGATAACCGTCACTCTTCCAAAAAGCTTCGTCAGCAAATCCAAATGATCTTCCAGGATCCGATTGATTCACTTGACCCCCGCATGACGGTTGAAGATATTATTTGCGAAGGTCTTCATATCCAAGGCTTATATAATAAGAAGAAGAACCGGGAAATCGTCGCCAAGGTTTTGGAACGCGTCGGATTAATTCCCGAATACGCCTCCCGTTATCCTCATGAATTCTCGGGTGGCCAGCGTCAACGTATTGGCATCGCTCGCGCTTTGGTCATGAATCCTAAAATTTTAATCTGCGATGAGCCGATTTCTGCCCTTGACGTCTCCATCCGCGCTCAGGTCCTTAATTTGCTTAACGAAGTGAAACAGGACATGAACCTCACGATGCTATTCATCGCCCATGACCTTTCGGTTGTCAAGTATTTCTGCGACCGCATCGCCGTTATGTATTTTGGGAACATGGTGGAACTTGCTCCTTCTGATGAACTCTTCCTCCATCCTCTCCACCCTTATACTCAAGCGTTGCTTTCGGCTATTCCCAAGCCCGACCCCTTATCGGAAAGCTCCCGCGAACGTAAAATCTATAATCCTGCGGAAACCCATGATTATTCGGTTCAGAAGCCGACGTTCCGCGAAATCCTTCCCGGTCATTTCGTCCTTTGCAATGACGAAGAAGAGAAAGCTTATCGCGAAAAAGTGGCTCAAATCGATAGACAGCCCAAGGAGGAAGAAAAATGAAAAAGAAGTTCCATTTCAACTGGTATTATTTCATTTGCATCCTTGTAAGCGCCCTTTGCCTCATTCCCTTGATTAATTACGGCATCGCTTCTAGTGATCCTGCCGCAAGGAACTGGAGACTCGATTACCTTCGCCCCGGCGAAGCCGTCGACGCTTATCTCCATAGTGGGGAAACCAAGATTGCCCTGGCATTCTCGATCATTGCTTTGATTTTCTTCTTGGCTTTTTTAGCGGATCTATTGCTCCGCAAGAAAGCAAGCCACATCGCCTTGGTTGAAACCTCCACCTTGGCGGTTATCGCTTATGAAATCACCCGCATGGTGTATTGCTTCCAAAAAGGTTCGGTCAATATCGTGGTTGGCATCACCTATTGCGTTGCCTTGCTCGGATCCATCGGATGCGTTTATTTCTATTTTAAAAAGGCGTTAGACGGGGATAACCTCTGGCCGTATTGGGCTTGCTTTATTGTCTCCGCCGCTGCGTTCTTCTTTGCAGGCGCCACGAAAGACAGCTACTCGATTCTCAACGCCTATTCCCATTTTAATGCCAGCAATCATATTGGGGACTTTGAATACTGGATGGGGTATGGCGCGAGCCGACTCATGTTCATCCTCCTTTGCTTCGGGTGCTTGGTCAATCTCCATTTCGATTTCTGCCCTGAAACCGAAGAAAAAAAGAACGTCATTTAAGCCAAAAATTCGCCTTCGAAAAGAGGGCGATTTTTTCTTTCAAGTTTTCCGACGATAAGCCGATTTTCTTAAATTCGTAAAAAGAGAAAATAACGCTTGATTTCTTCCTTTTGCTTTTGGATAATATGTAACGCGCCTTGCAGGAGTTGGACCATTGGTGTAGCGGCCTAACATGCTTCCCTGTCACGGAAGAGACCACGAGTTCGAATCTCGTATGGTCCGCCAGGCGTATGGCCCGGTAGCTCAGCTGGTAGAGCAACGGACTGAAAATCCGTGTGTCGGCGGTTCAACCCCGCCTTGGGCCACCAGCAAACAAAATGCCACCCCAATTGGGGTGGTTTTTGCTAGCCAAGGTTAAGTCCTTTGCTAGACCTATAAGAGAAAACGGGGTAGACTCTAACACATGAACCAATTCGGGGAGAGGGAAAACCGAAAACGACGTGACATTCTATTAGGGTTCTTGCTGTTTCTGCTATTAGCCGTTACTGCGTGGATTGCAAACGATAAAGGCTTCTTCAATGAAGGCTTTCCGATTGCCAGCATGACCACGACGGAGATTTCGATCACGTTTGTTTGTTATCTAGCTATTGCTGGATCCTTTTTGGTGTTGGCCAAAAGACGTTCTTTTTTCCGCCTGTCCCCCTTGTTTTCGATTTGCTGCCTGATTTTCCTTCTTTTAGGATTGCTTGCGATTTTTATTTTTCCCGCCAAAGTCCATCACAGTGGAGAAAATGGGGATTTCTCCTTCGTATGGGGGTTAAGAGAAAAACTCCATAGCGCTTTGGTCTTTATTCCGGTTGTTGCCACGTTTTTTATCTTTATCGGCATTGCTCCCCAAGCCTGCAATTATCGGGGCATCCTGCGCGCATTCTGCTATGGGATGCTGACGGTCATGGCCATTTCCGTTATTTATTCTCTATTCAAAGAATGGAACCAATTTCTCCTCCTTCACAAGATTTTATTTGGAGAGGAAGAAGGACTGCCGTATTTTCAATCGTTTTTCTGGAATCGCAATACGTTTGGTTTGTCCTTGATGATTGCCGTTATTTGCGTGGGCTATTTGAATTCGGACCGTCCTCGTTTTTATTGGCCGATCGTCGGTAGTATATTCTATGTTTTCCTCCTTCTTAGCTTATCGAAAACAAGCATCATCGCCTGCACGTTCTATCTTCTCGTTTATTGGACACATCGTTTCTTTTTGACACTCCGTTCTCACCCTGTGCGAAACGGAATTGCCCTTGGGGTGACAATCCTTTTGCTTTTGGGGATCGTTCTTGTTTGCTTTGTTCCGTTAAAAAGCGATGGAACCTATTTCATGAAGGGATTGCTCCCCATGATTGCTAGAAATTTTGGAGGCGGAGGTTCGGCAAAAGGTCGCGCGGAGATGTGGTCGTTTGCTTTTTCCAATTTCGATTCTTGGTGGCGGGTATTGCTTGGATTTGGCTACCGAAACTCCGATTATTACATCCGTTATTTAAACACGGTGAAATTTGGGATGCCCCTTCCGATGGATGGAGGTTATGCGGATTTGGTGTTCCGTTATGGGGTCATGGGCCCTTTCTTTTTGGTCTTTGGCTTTGTTTATTTTTGCATTTGCACCCTCCAACTCGTGGGGAAGCATTCGCGCACCGCTTTAAATTGCCTTCTCGCTTCGCTAGTTTTTGCTTTGCATTCTCTTAGCGAAGTCACGGGAGTCTTTTTGATGGACGGGTCGTCTATTTGCTTCCTTTTCCTGACGGCTTTCCCCGTTTTTGGAGAGTGGAGGGAAAGAAAAGCCCCAAAAATATCGGAGCCCATCGTCTCTCCGTGGGAACATTCTTTTTCCTGGCGCCGAGCCTCTTCCATTTTGCTTTGGCTTTCTACTCCCTTTCTGACGGGGACTCTTTTATCCGCCCCGTATTTTGGGCAATATTACCAAATTTCCCTGCTTCAAAATCACGCCTTCCTCTTTTGCTTGTTGCTTGCTTGGGCTTTTCTTCCCTCGTCCATTCTTTTATTCGCCCAATCCAGAAGCGCTTCCTCCCGAGTTCTTTTGGGAATTAGCAGCTTTGTCCTTCTTGCCTGTTCTTTTGTTTTCCCTTGTCTTTTTTCCGCTTCTCCAGCGGGATTTGCCGGTCCTATTTTGCTCGTTGTCGGGGGAGAAATTATTTTGATTATCGGATACCAAAAAACGGGGGGAGTGAAGGAAATGCTTCAAAAAGCCTATCTTCCCTGCTTCGGTGCCCTCGCTTTTACCTTTATCCTTGTAGGAATTGCATCCGCCTTCCTTCTCCCGTCTCGTTTGACGCGATACGGGCTTATAGCCATGACGTTTGTTGGAACATTAGTTCCTTTCTTCTTCCTTCTTGTTTTTGCTGGAAAATCCAATCCCTTTGAATCCGCCTTCGATCGCTTGGAATGGCGGGTCGGTGGATGGACCCGTCAAGCGGAAGAAGCTCGACAAGCTCGTTATGAATGGGATTCTTCTAAAGGAGGTTACCCACCTTCTAAACGGAAACGTTTCAAATTGAAGTAAAAGAATCAGTAGACGGACTTATTTTTAGAGGCTAAATATTTGGCCTCTTTTTTCTTGTAAAAGAAGCCGTGACTTATTTTTTCTTCTGCTTGATATCCTTCGATTCGATACCCACAAGAAGCAAGGGCCTGCTCGAATTCTTCCCTGTTAATAGAACGAGGAGAGAGGATTGTGACTTCGTTTTTGACGTGAGAAGCCTTTATCGACAAAGCCCCATCTATCGTTTGAAACTGCCTTTTCACATGGGCCTCACACTGACCACAACGCATTCCGTCGATAGATAACTTGATTTGGAACATAAAAGAACTTCCTTCCTAATTGTTAATATAATATAACAATTTTTAGAAAGTGCCTATTCTTCGCCTCTTTGATTGCTTTTCATTAAGAATCGCCTAAAATAGAAACACCATATAAGGAGTAGATATGACAAAACAAACTTCGGGCGCTCCGGAAACGGGGTTTAAGCTCAATGTTAAGCGAACCATGCTTATTGGTTTTGCTTTCTTCGGAATCCTGCTCATGTGGCAGGTTTATGATGGTTGGTGCCCAGCCTTCTTAAGCGACATGTTCTGTCGCGCTTTTGGCTACGACATCACCGATCCCGCCCAATCGAAACAAGTGCAATATCTCGTTGGCATCGTGATGGCGATGGATAATTTGGCCGCGTTGATCCTTATGCCGATCTTTGGCCATTTATCCGACAAAACCCACACGAAAATCGGCAAGCGCATGCCCTTCATTCTTACCGGAACCTTCGTCTGTGCCATTGCCATGCCCTTCATCCCGCTTTTATTCCACCTCAATAACATCATCGGCGTCATTTCGATGATGGCCATTGTCTTGCTCTTTGGCATGATGTACCGCAACCCGGCCGTCGCCTTGATGCCAGACATCACTCCGAAGCCCCTTCGCAGCCGCGCTAATGGTCTCATCAATGTTATGGGCTATTTCGGTGGAGCGGTGGCAACAGTCCTTGGCATGTTCCTTGTCGTCTCCAAATACATCAAAGATCCGAGCAATCCCCAGTATCACAATCTCTGGGTCATCGAAACTCCGTTCTTGCTTGCTAGTGTCTTGATGGTTGCTAGCGCCCTCGTTTTGTTCTTCACCATTAAAGAAAATAAGCTAGAAGAAGAACTTCGTGACGAAATGGCCCGTGGAGAAGAAATGGCGGCCATCGAAGAAAAAATCGTGGACGACGATCAACCGCTTTCCAAAGCGAATCGTCGCATGCTCTTCCTAATTCTTGGCGCCGAATTCTTCTGGTTTATGGCGGAAAATGGCGTCAGCACTTTCTTGGCCAACTATGCGATGTCTTATTTAGGAACCGACACGGCCAAAACGAGCATGTGTACGTTAATTGGCGGCGTTTGTTCGGTCGTTGGCTTTGTTCTCGGCGGCCTCATCGCCTCAAAAATCGGGCGTAAGTGGACGCTTTGGGGCGGTCTTGCTTTGACGCTAGCTTCTTACGCGGTTTGGACGATATTGACCTTCACTTTCGCCCCCAACGGCACGATGCCAATTTACGTTTATGTCGTCTTTGCCGCCAAAGGCTTTGGGATGTCCCTCGTCCACATCAATTCGTTCCCAATGGTCGTTGAGCTTTGCTCGAAGAAGAAAATTGGCGCCTTCACCGGCTATTATTATGCCTCTTCCATGGCGGCTCAAACCGTTACCCCCATTGTGCTAGGATCCTTGCTCCTTATTCCGAATTTCTCCTGGAGAATTGTTCCGGCCTACGCCATGGTTTGCTTGCTTATTGCCACCATTATCTTTGTCTTCGTTAAAAATGTAAAAACGGAGAAAACCAAGATTGCAAAAGGCTTAGAAGCCTTGGGACAGGAAGACTGATGCCAGGCATTTTAGCCCATTATACCTTTGCAAAGCGTTACCTTCCTGAGGAAGAACTTCCTTGGGAAGGAGCGGTTTTAGCTGGAACCCAAGGCCCCGATCCTTTCATGGCCTATGGGACCAACCCCCTTCGTCCCCGGAAAGATAAAAAGGACGTAAACCCCTGGGGAGAGTTGATGCATCATACGCCCATTGAAAATGTTTATGGGCCGATGCTATCAGAAGCCCAAAAAGCAGAAGGAGAACAAAGAGAATTCCTCTTCGCTTATTTGGATGGCCTCTTGATGCATTTTAGTTTAGACCGTATCGTCCACCCTTATGTTTTTTATCGTACAGGTTTTGATGAAAACGGCAAATACGCGGGGATTTATATCTATTACCACGGTTTCTTTGAAACATTGATGGATGAATCCATCGCAAAAAAAGACGGACTTTTTATCCGTCCGGACAAGGCGATGGGGCAGCTAAGCAAAAAGCAACAGGCCTGGGCCTCCAAACTATGGAAAGACACCGCTACCGTTCCTTTAAAAGAGACGGCTTTTGAAGAGTCTTATCGGGAATATAACCAGGTGTCTCGCTTGCTTTGGTCCAAAAAGGGGATAAAACGCGCCTTATTGAAACCTCTTTTGGGGGCGAAATCGAAGCCTTATTCTTTGATTTATCCTCCTTCTCTTAAGCCTTTTGAAGCCTTGGACATATTGAATGAATCCCATTCTGCTTGGAAGGATCCAGTCAGCGGAGAAGAACGTCTTTCTTCCGTGGAAGACCTTTTTGAACAAGCGCATCAAGACTTCTTAGAAGTCCATGGATGGTTGCTTAAGGCAAAACAAGGGAAGGACGTGACATTGGATTTAAAAGACTGGGCGAAGAATTTGGACCATGACGGAACTCCCTTTGGCTCGACAAAAAAATATTATTCCAAAGAAATTTTGCCGTTACTTTGATGTGGGGGCATATGCAAAAACCATCCTCTCTTCTATAATAGAAGAGTTGTTATGGTAAATTCTCCCAATTCCTCTTGCATCGTCTGCGGTCTCTTCCCGGAAGGGGAGTGGCTGCTTTTTGTTCGGGAATTGGACCAAGATGGGTTTCCCTTAACTCCTTTCCATCTGCCATATAAAACGGAAAGAAGTCGAAACAAATTCCATCCTTGGTTTTTGAATGAGATTGTCCGCGATTATGGCAAATTGGATTTCCCTGAAGGACAGGCTAAAGTGTTTTGCCTGAAATTAACGGAAGAAGCCAAAGGAAGTCCCCTCGAAAAAATCATGTTGTTTCGTGAAAAAGACTTGAAACGTCACTATTTAGACCCTTTAAGTCGTCGTGTGGCGAGACGGTATTTTGCCTTAACCCCAAACCCCTTGCCTCTCCAAGAAGCCGATATAGCTTTGCCTTTATACCAAGAACGTCTCGATATGGTGGAATATTTTTTTCGCCAAGGGCGTATCCCCGCTGCCGATTATCGTGCTTTCCGGGATTTAGTCCGTCAAAAAGCTTCGATGGATGCCATCAAAAAAGCATCGGATTATTTACTAGAAACATGGAACCTCGACCGTGAGGAATATCGTGATCACCTCTTTTATGCGAGGACAAAAAGATGAAGCAACTATGGAAACCGACCTTTTGGGCCAAAACATTGGTGCTTCTATTAATCCTCGTCCAATTTGTTTGCGTGTCCGTTTTTGTCTTTTGGCTGGCGGATTATTCTTTCCATGCGAACAATGGAACCTATGCCTTACTCTCTGCCTTGGTTTTGTTTATTACCGATATTGTTTTTGGTATCGCGATTTTCAATAGCGATTCTCCTAACGCCTATAAATTGACGTGGCTTTTTGCTGTTTTTGCTCTCCCCATCGCCGGAATCCTCATGTATGTATTTTGGGCCAATAAGAGCACATCCAAATCCCAAAAGAAGAGGGTGGCAAAGTTCGAACGTCCCGTGAACGCCTCCCCCTCGACGGCGTTAGAAGCGTTACAAGAGAAAATGCCAGATTACTGCGGCCTTGTTCGTTATTTGGATTTGGCCGCAGGTAGCGGTGCCCATCAGCAGACTTCCTCCCTTTATTTTGATTTGGTGGATAAAGCCTATCCGGTGATCTTGGAAGAATTAGCAAAGGCGAAACATTATATTTTTCTCGAATTCTTTATCATCGGCGAAGGGGAAATGTGGGATGGAATCGAAAAGATTTTGATTCAAAAAGTTTCCCAAGGGGTAGATGTCCGCATCATTTATGATGATGTGGGTTCTCTTCAATGCGCCCCGGACTTCTTTGATGCTCGTCTTCGAAAAAAAGGCATTGAATGCCGAAAATTCAATCCGTGGCGCCCCTTTATGGATGTGCGCTTAAATAACCGCGACCACCGCAAAATGATTGTGATCGACGGCCACACCGCTTTTAGCGGGGGCTTCAACCTCGCTGATGAATACATCAATCGCATCGATCGCTTCGGCCATTGGAAAGACAATGCCATTATGCTCAAAGGCAAAGCGGTAGAAAACTTCACCTATATGTTCCTTGCAAACTGGAAAACCTATTTTTTCCCCAGCCTAGAAATCGATAAAGCCCATTATTCATCCAAAACCTTCATCGATGAAATCGGCGGATATCCAGAAAATGACGGCTTTGTGGCTCCGTATGGGGATATCCCTTATCAGCGGGAGGCCGTGGGAGAACGAGTGTACCTTGGCCTAATGGCGAGGGCGAAAAAAAGTGTTTACATGGCAACTCCCTACCTGATCCTGGATGAAGAAATGATCAATTCGATTTGTTTCTCTGCCAAAGAGGGGTTAGATGTTCGCTTGCTTGTTCCCCATATTCCTGACAAAAAGATGGTCTTTAATTTAACCCGTTCCTATTATGAGAAATTGCTCGAAGCCGGCGTGAAAATTTACGAATATACCCCGGGATTCGTTCACGAAAAGATGTTCGTCATCGACGATAACGCCGCCAGCGTTGGGACGATTAATTTGGATTACCGTTCCTTCTTCCTCCACATGGAGAATGGAACCTTGTTCCTCAATTCCTCTTCCATCCAACAAATGAAAAAGGATTTCTTGCAAACGATAGATGTGTCCCACGAAGTGACGCTTCAAGAATGGAAAAGGTGGAAAAAGAGGAACCGCTGCTATTGGGCCATGCTTCGACTCATTTCGCCAATTCTATAGAGAGGGGAGACATTCATGAATTTCTTATTAAAAAACCATTATCGATTCGTTCAGTTCTGCATGAAAATTGCCATGCCCTTTTTAAGGATCCCAAAGCCCCATGTCCTCCCTTCGTGTCAGGAATTAGCGAATCAGCTTAGAAAAGAAAAGAAGTCTCGCCCCTTGCTAGTCACGGACCAAGGTCTTGCTAAACTTGGCGTCCCCGAAAAGGTTCTTCGAGTTCTAAAGGATGCGGGGCTAGATCCGATTTGTTTCGATGGCGCTGTCCCTAACCCGACGTTTGACTGTATCGAAGACGGTTTTAAGGTGTATCAAAAAGAAGGATGCGACTGCTTGATTGCGTTAGGAGGGGGAAGCGCGATGGACTGCGCAAAAGGCATCGGTATCCGCTCCGCCTATCCCAAAAAATCCCTTTCTTCCTTTAAGGGGGTTCTCCACGTTCATCGTAGAATTCCTCTCTTCTTCGCTATTCCTACGACGGCAGGAACAGGCTCGGAAGCTACCTTAGCCGCGGTAGTGGTTAATAGTGCCACTCATGACAAATTCCAAATTGACGACCCCAAACTCGTTCCTTCTTTCGCGGTTTTAGACCCGCAGTTTGTGATGTCTCTCCCCAGCAAGCTTATCGCTTCCACGGGAATGGATGCCTTGACCCACGCGATTGAATCCTATATTGGAAGAAGTTCGACTCGCTTCACGAACAACATGGCCCTTTCCGCCATTCGTCGCATCGACCATAGTTTGCTTTCTTTCTATGAAAATCCCAAAAACGAAGTAGCGGCGCGCGATATGCAACAAGCCGCATTTGAAGCGGGGATGGCCTTCACGCGAGCCTATGTGGGTTATGTCCATGCCTTGGCCCATGCTTTAGGAGGCTATTATGGAATTCCCCATGGGTACGCCAACGCCGTTTTGCTGCCCCTTGTTTTAAAGCATTATGGCTCCTCGGTCTATTCTCCTTTGGCTTCGATTTATGATGCCCTTGGAAGAAAAGGGGCTGGCACACCAAAGGAAAAGGCAGAAGAAGTAATTCGCTGGATAGAACAAATGAACCAAAAGATGGGGATCCCCGCCCATTTTGGTGGCGTTGTAACCAAAGGGGATTATGATATATTGGCGGATCATGCGGCCAAAGAGGGTAACCCGCTTTACCCCGTCCCTGAACTCTGGGACGCCAAAAAATTAGAAGAAGTGCTTAAGGAGGCAGATGGACAATGAAAGTCATGTTAAAACCACATGGTAAAGGAAATTTCCTTACCGTGACCAACGACTGTGGTCTTGAAGTTACCTTGTCCCAAATTGGGGCGGGTGTTTATTCGGTGTTTTATAAAGGGGAAGTGATGAACGCGGGCCCAATGAATAAAGACGCCTACATTACGGACCGCGTTTCTTTCTATGGAAAAACGATTGCCCCTTTTGCAGGAAGATTAAAAGACGGACTCTTCTCTATCGGAGAAAAGGAATTTCATCTCCCTTTAACCGAAGAAGGGCTGAGTCTTCATAGCGGAACTCTCAACGCGGCCTTCCGCCTTTTTGATTGCGAGATTCGTAATGGAAAAGAAGGGATGGACGTTGTTTTCTCCCTTACGTTAGAAGCCACGGACGAATTTCCGGCGACCATTCCTTTCCGCGTCCGTTATTTTATTTATGAAAAACGCCCTCGTTTTGACGTTTATTTTGAAGCGCGCCCCGAGCAGGATACCCTTTGGAATCCAACCACCCACCTTTATTGGAATCTTGGGGGCAAAAAGGACGTGCTCCATCATACTTTGGCCCTTCATAGCCAGGAATTCCAAGTTTATGACGACTCCCTTTTGCCGGTTAAAAAGCAAAAAGTGGATGCCGTCATGGATTTCAACCACACCAAAGAAGTGGGGAAGGATCTTTTTGCGGAGGAACTCAAAAATTCCAAAGCCAAAGGATACGACCATGCCTTCTATTTGGATCATGGGGCCTTCCCGAGCGCAGTTTTGGAATCGAAAGAATTCGGAATGCGCGTAGAAACCGATGCCCCGGCCCTACAGATTTATACCGACAATTATCCGCAAAAAGGAAAACGCCTTTTAAATAACGACACCGAAATCCGCCACAGCGCTATTACTTTTGAACCGGTTGGCGATTTGCTCGACCCTTCCTCCCTCATTGCCAAAAAAAGAGAAGGGGTGTCGCGGATGATTTCCTACACCTTCTACCAAAAGAAAGGATGCTAACATGCTGAGTCAGACCATTGCCGAATTTCTTTTTTACGCCAAAACCCATCTTAGCCTTTCCCCTCTCGACGCGATTTATTGCCAAAACCTTTTACTGAAACGTTTTGGCCTTCAGCAACCCTATGAGGGGGAAGTGGATGAGAAGGCGATTGCCTCGGAAACTCTCCCCGATCGTTATGTTGAAGCCTTTTCCCAATATTTTATGGAAAAAGAAGGGATGGACGCTAACGAAGCGGAACGGGAGTGCGTTTGGCTTTTTGGGCTTGTCTCCCCTCGTCCTTCCGAAGTTAGCCGCGAATTTGAAAAAAACCGCGCTGTTTCCCCGGATCTGGCGTTGGATGAACTCTATCGTCTTAGCATCGCCAATTATTACGTTCAAAAATCTAAAATCGACAAGAACATCGTTTTCAACGCTTCGTTTTCCGATGGGCCCGACCTTGAGATTTCCATCAACTTGTCGAAACCGGAAAAGAACAATAAAGACATCGCTAAACTCGTTCATGCGAAAGCAAGCGGTTATCCCGCCTGCGCTCTTTGCAAAGAGAATTTAGGATTTGAAGGCGATGCGCGTCGCCCCGCAAGGGAAAACATTCGCATCGTCCCCTTAAAACTCGATGAGGAAGATTGGTATTTGCAGTATTCCCCTTATGGATATTATTACGAACACTGCATTTTGCTTTTCGATCAGCATGTCCCCATGGAGATGAATCGCCGCATTCTATCAAAACTTTTATCTTTCCTTGATCAATTCCCTGGATTCTTCATCGGTTCGAATAGCGATCTTCCTATTGTCGGCGGATCCATCCTCAACCACGAACATTTCCAAGGGGGGCGTCATGAGATGCCTTTATTCAAGGCCAAAGCCTTGCGAGAAATCCCCTGCCCTCATTTCCCTCATTGCAAATTGGAAGAAATCGATTTTTATAACACGGTTCTTCGGATTACGTCGGCTTCTCACGATGAATTGCTTGATTTGGCGGAAACGATCATGGCCGCGTGGCGTCATTACGATGATCCCGCATGCTCCATTCTTTCTAGCGATGCAGCCGGGCAGCATAGCACCGTGACTCCGCTTGCTAAAAAGGTCGACGGCGTCTATCAAATGTATCTGATTCTTCGCAACAATCGCTGCGATGAAACTTATCCTGACGGCATTTTCCACGCCCATCCGGAATACGCCCACATCAAGCATGAAGGAATTGGTCTCATTGAAGCGGCAGGCCTATTTATCCTTCCGGCGCGTCTAGTTCGTCAAAGCAAAGAAGCCGAAGAAGCATCCGCGAAGCATTGGTCGATGGAAGAGGCTGTTTCCCATTATCCGGATTTAGATATTTTCTCGGATATGATCGAAAAATTGAATCAAGGCATGACTACGAAGCAATACCTTGCTTCCGTATGCCGAGGCATTTTGAATAATGTCGCCGTTTTTAAGAAAGATGAAAAGGGGAAGGCGGGTTTAAACCGCTTCCTCGGAAAGGTGAATTTATGATTCAAAAAGAAAAGGCAATGGCACTTTTTTCCCAAACCTTTGGGAAGGGGAAGCCCTTTTGCGTCTTTAGCCATGGACGTCTTGAAATCGTGGGGAACCACACCGATCATAACCATGGTCTATGCTTGGTGGGATCCTGCGATTTAGGAATCACGGCGGCGGTAGAACCGCGACTAGATGGGATTGTTTGCATCAAAAGCGAAGGATTCGCGGTTTTTTCCTTTTCCATTCATGATTTAACCCATTCCAAAAAAGAAGAAGGAACTTCTCTTGGCATCGTGAAGGGAATCTTGTTCCGGATGCAGGAACTTGGGTTTGCGATTCAGGGTTTTAACGCCGCGTTATCTTCTGATATTGTTTCGGGATCCGGAGTTTCTAGCTCCGCTTGCTTTGAATCGTTGATTGTGAAAATCGAAGACCATCTTTGCAATAACGATTCGATCCCCCCGTTAACGATGGCCAAAATTGGCCAATTCGCGGAAAACGTTTATTTTGGCAAGCCGAGCGGATTGCTAGACCAAGTTGGAACGAGCTATGGCGGTGTTGCCTTCCTTGACTTTGGGGATATGGACAACGTCATCGTTGACCCGATGAAATTTGATTTGCCGCTAGACGTTACCCTTGTGCAGACTCCCTCAAGCCACGCGAATCTCACCCCCTTGTATGCCTCGATTCCCTCTGACATGAAATCCGTGGCTAGGATTGTGTTTGGAAAAGAAGTGCTTCGCGATGTGGATGCTCGTCAATTCGCGCAGAAAATCGCTCAACCCTGCGAAGGAGTCAGCGAAAGGGCCAAATTGCGTGCCCAGCATTTCTTTGACGAAAACGCGCGCGTTCTCGCCGCCAAAGAAGCTATCCTTCATCATCAAACGGAGGCCTTCCTCGACGCGATTCGCGGATCGGAAGCTTCTAGCGAAACCTTGTTGGCTAACACGATGCCGCCTGGAATTTATCAAAATAGCCCGCAACAGGCCATTGATTATGCTAAAACCGCCATTCAAGGAGGAGCCTGCCGCATTATGGGCGGAGGATTCGCTGGTTCGATTCTATGCTTTACCTTAAAGGAACAAACCCCCGCTTTCCGCGACCATATGGAAAAAGGATACGGAGCGAGCAATGTTCACCCCGTGGCGATTTTGCCAATGGGGCCAACTATCGTTCAGGACTAAACTCATGGGGTGGGGGATTGGAAGCGGAAAGGTATATATAGGGGTTGCTTTTGGTAACACCCTTTATTTCCTTTTTATTCTGCTTCTTATCGCTCTTGTTTTTGGGACGCGATCTCTTTGCCGAAGATTTGGAAAAGAATTTACCCGAAACTTGCTCTTGATTCTATATTGGAGCAATTTCGCCCTTCATTTCCTCAAGCAATTCAACCCTTATTATATTTCGCGCTTGCCCAATTCTCTGGGGAGCAGCAGCCTTGAGAATTTTTGTGCGATTTTGATTGTCATTAGCCCTTTTGTTTTCGTTTTTGGAAACGACTATTTAAAGGATTACCTTTTTTATGTGGGCATCGTCAGCGGAATCATGGTTTATTTGGTTCCTACCGGCGCGTTGGGACGGGATCTAGGCGACCTTGATTCCCTCTTGGAAGTACTGCGTTTCTATGGCTGTCACGCCCCGCTTGTTATCGGGGGATACCTGATGGTAGAAGAAGGGCTCCATCGGTTGGATTACCATCGGCTTTGGGCGATTCCCTTGATGTTTACTGCCGTCAACGGAGTGGTCTTTTTAAACGGCGTATTCCTGGGTTTTGTGCTGCATTTTCCCGGATGGCCTTCGACTTGGGAACAATTCTCCGACCGAGATTGCTTTGTAAATCAATCCTTCACCTTTGGGCCGATGCGTCAATTTGATGGGGCTCTTGGCTGGGTTTATAAGCTGATGATCCCCGGTCTTCAAACCTATCATAATTCCAATGGCGAACTTTGCTTCGTTCCCGTGATTTATATGTTGATTCCCCTTTATATCGCAACGGCTTTATTTGGCCCTTGGCTCTGCTATAAATACGAAAAACGCCATTATCGGATGGATTTCGAAGAATGGAAACAAAGGCTCAAGATGAGACGATATAAATCCGCGAAGAGGAAAGGAGCGATAACACGATGAAAAAGAACAAAAATGACCGCGCTTTAGGGATTTTGGCTCCTTTAACTTGCCTTCCGGGACAAGAAGGGGTGGGGACTTTTGGAAAAGAAGCTTATCAATTTGTCGATTTGCTCTCTTCTCATGGGATTAAAATTTGGCAGATTTTGCCCTTAAATCCCATTGGCTATGGCCATTCCCCTTATCAGCCTTATAGTTCCTTTGCCTTGGATGAGCAATTTATCAGTTTGGAAGGGCTTTATGAAGAAGGGCTCTTATCTTCTTTTATTCCATTCCCCTCCTCTTCTGATCGCATCGATTACGAAGCGATGCACGCCTATAAAAGAAAAGAATTAAAGAAGGTTTTCCTTCAAAATAAGGAAAAAGCGATGAAGGAAATAGAACACTTCAAAAAGGAAAAGGATTGGGCGGAAGCCTGGGGAGTATTTTCCGCGCTTCACCATCATTACCAAACTTCTTGGGAACATTGGCTGTCGCCACGCCCTTATTCCAAGGAAATCCAAGAAGAGGCCCTTTTTGAGATTTATCTTCAGGTTTTGGCTTACCGTCAATACGAAGCCTTGCATCGTTACGCCAAGAAAAAAGGCGTGTTGATTCTAGGGGATTTGCCTTTTTATGTTGGATTTGATTCCTTGGATGTATGGATGCACGAAGACCAATTCCTTCTTACTGATGACCATTTATCCCCCGCGTTTGTCGCTGGGGTTCCACCCGATTATTTTTCGGCAACGGGGCAACGATGGGGAAACCCGATTTATGATTGGGACAAGATGAAGAAGGATGGATTTTCTTTCTTAAAGAATCGTTTGATCGAGAATGCATCCATTTATGATTTGCTTCGTTTGGATCATTTCCGAGCTTTTGACACTTTCTGGAAAATCCCTTCTTCTAGTCCTGATGCCGTGACGGGAGAGTGGATAGAAGCACCAGGCAAAGAATTCTTCCAGACTCTCTTTTTAGAGAAACCGTCTTTGCAAAAGCGGCTCGTCGCAGAAGATTTAGGCTTATTGAGAAAAGAAGTTCTCGAACTTCGGGATGAATTTGCCTTCCCTGGAATGGATGTGATCCAATTTACGTTCGAGGATGCCGAAATTCAAAGAACGAATCCTTGGAACGAAGAAAATTCCGTTTGTTACCTTGGGACGCATGATAACGCGCCGACGCGAGCCTTCTTCGAAGCCTTAGAAAAGGAAAAGCAAGAAGAATGGCTGGATGCCTTGAAGGAAAAAGGCTTTCAAAAAGGAACGCCGGTGGAAAGACTAATTGCTTATGGTTTGCAAAAGAAGGCGAAATGGTTCATCTTGTCGCTGCCTGATTTGTTGGAAGAAGGAATCGAGGCTCGCATCAATGAGCCATCCACGTTAAATTCCATCAATTGGACGTATCGAATTTCTGATTGGAAGAAAGTCGAAGAAAAGTTAAATTTCTGGCAAAAAGCATTCGTTGCCAGTGGGAGGGTTGCATGATTAAAGTAGGGTTAGTTAGTTTAGGCTGTGCAAAAAACCTCATCGATAGCGAGATGATGCTTGCGATGTTCCCCCGGGATCGCTTTTTGCTTAGCAACAATCCGCAGGATAGTGATTTGATCATTGTCAATACCTGCGGTTTCATCGAATCCGCGAAAGAAGAATCCATCCAAACCATTTTTGAAATGGCGGGATACGGAGCCAAAATCGTCGTGGTTGGATGTTTGGCCGAACGCTATTACGATGACCTCGTGAAGGAATTGCCGGAAGCCAGCGCAATTGTGAAAATCTCCAACTATGATGAACTGCCGAAAGTTCTGGAAGAATTAACAGGAGAGGATGGGATTTTGCCGATGAACCCGCTTCGTCGCGTCGTTTCTACCGCCCCCTATTGCGCTTATTTAAGGATCTCGGAAGGGTGCAACAATTTCTGCTCTTTCTGTGCGATTCCTTATATTCGTGGCCGTTTCCGTTCTCGCCCCTTCGAAGAGATTCTAGAAGAAGCTCGGGATCTTTATCAGCACGGGGTAAAGGAAATCTCCCTTATTTCGCAAGATACGACGAATTACGGCATCGATTTCCCTCATCAAAAACCCAATATCGTGGATTTGCTGAAGGAAATCGAAGCGATTGGTTTCTTCTCCATTCGCCTTTTGTATCTTTATCCCAGCGAAATCAGCGATGAATTGATTCATTTAATCGCGGACAGCAAACAAATCGCCCATTATTTCGATATTCCCGTTCAATGTGCCAGCGACCATTTGCTCAAGGCCATGCGCCGTCACGCCGACGCGAATAAAACCTTGGAATTATTTGATAAAATCCGTGAAATTTGCCCTGACGCCATTCTTCGTACCACACTCATTTCTGGTTTCCCCGGAGAAAATGAAGAGGATCAAAAAGAAACGATCGAATTCTTGAAGCGCGTTCGCTTTGACCATATGGGATGCTTTACTTATTCTCGCGAAGAGGGGACGGCGAGCTATGATTATCCTGACCAAATTCCTGAGGATTTAAAGGAAGCCCGCAAAGCCGAACTCATGAAAATCCAACGTAAAATCGCTTATGAACAAGCGAAGAAACAGGTGGGAAAAATTTATCCAGGCATCGTTACGGGCAAGGGGAAAAACGAAGGGGAATATTTATTCCGCTGCGCCTGGAATGCTCCCGATGACATCGATGGAACCGTGGTTTTCCATAGCCCAGTCGCTTTGAAAGAAGGCGATTTGGTGAAGGTTAAAATCACTTCGGCCTTCGTCTACGACTTGATGGGCGAATTCGTTTCGATGTGCGAATGAGCTTGAACGAGCTTTAATTCTTGAAAACCATAAGGAAGGATATAGGGGGAATTCTCCAGATGAACCGCCGCCCCTTGGGTGGAGGGAAAGATGTCGACGATTTCTCCTTTCCTTCCTTTTTCCATTCCGCATTGTTCTTTTAAAGTCTCGACGATATCTCCTTTATGAAAGGGGGTAGGCGAAGGCTTTTCGTCCAATAAAGACAATTCGTCTTCATAGAATTCATAGGATCCGATGCAGGCGTCTTCGGTTGCATAAAATCCGACGATATAGGAATTGGTCTTGGGGTGAATCGCGTCAATTCTCCCGCAGTCGCCTTCTTTGGCTACTCCTCGTTCTACGTAAGTGAGGACGCTATCTCCAATGTGAAATTTGCTCATGACTAATAATTTAGGAGTCCGCTCTTTATGATTCAAGGCTTGTGGGATAAAATATCGACCATGAGTACACAAAAACGCCTGAAACTATTAACGATTTTGGGAACGCGTCCTGAAATTATTCGTTTGTCGGAAGTCATGAAGGCATGTGACAAAGCCTTCGATCAAAAAATCGTTCATACCGGACAAAATTACGATTATGAATTGAATGAAATTTTCTTTGAAGAATTAGGCCTTCGCCAACCGGATTATTATTTGGGGGTTGCTGGGAAAAATCTCGGCCAAACCATGGGGGCCGTTTTGGAGAAAAGCTACGAGTTGATTCAAAAGGAAAACCCTGATTGCATCTTGGTTTTAGGGGATACCAATTCCGCGTTAAGCGCGATTTCTGCCAAAAGGCTCAAATGTCCCATCTTCCACATGGAAGCAGGAAATCGGTGCTGGGATTGGTCGGTTGCTGAAATGACGAACCGCACCATCGTTGACCATATCGCTGATTTTAATATGCCCTATTCGGATTACGCCTATTCCAATTTGCTTCATGAAGGAATCGATCCTCAGTTTATGCTGAAGACAGGCTCTCCAATGCGTGAAGTGTTAAACGCCCATCAAGACCAAATTAAGCATTCGGATATCCTCACTTGCCTGGGACTAGAAGAGAAGAAATACCTTCTTGTTTCCTGCCACCGGGAAGAAAATGTGGATATTCCTTCGAAATTCAATCGGATTTTTCCGTCTTTGAATCGCATTGCCGAGGAATTTAAGATGCCGGTGATTTTCTCGGTTCACCCTAGAACGAGAAAACGCTTGGAAGAACGTCATTTTGTTTTGAGCCCCTATTTTGTGGATGCAAAACCTTTTGGGTTCTTCGAATATGTGTGCTTAGAAAAGCATGCTTATTGTGTGCTAAGCGATTCAGGGACCTTGACGGAAGAAAGCTCCCTTTTGGATTTCCCTGGCGTTTTGATTCGGACTTCCACCGAACGTCAAGAAGGGGTGATTCACGGTAGCATCGCCATCGGCGGAGTCGATTACGAAACGATTCGCCCTGCGATGGATAAGGCTTTAGAAATCCATAAACCTGGAAATAATCTAAGCATTGTCCCCGACTATGAAAATGAAGAAGTTTCTCGCCTTGTGGTCGAAGCGATTCAAAATAACGTGGATAAAATCAATCGGCACACCTGGCTGAAGGGCGTAGAAAAAGATCCTCGCGAAATGGGTCCGGAAACGAAGGTGGAACCGCGGTGAACGTCTTAATTACCGGCGCAAAGGGGTTTTTGGGAAGAAACGTCTCCCTCTATCTTTCGTCACGCGGATATACCATTCTCTCTTACGATATCGATAACCACCCGGACGAACTTCCCGTCTTGTTAAAGCAAGCCGATGCCATTCTTCATTTTGCAGGGATTAATCGCCCGTTAAAAGCAGAAGAGTTCTTAGATGGCAACGTGTTTTTCACGAAGCGTTTGCTAGAAGAAGTGGCGGGCTCGAAAAAGAAAATCCCCCTTTTATTTACCTCCTCAATCCAAGCCGAAAAACAAAATCCCTATGGAGCTAGCAAAAAAATAGCGGAAGATTTGATCTTTGAATTTTCCAAAAAACAGGATTGCCCCGTTTGCATTTACCGCCTTTATAACGTCTATGGAAAAGGGTGCCGCCCTTTTTATAATTCCGTCATTGCGACCTGGTGCTATCAAATTGCTCACGGCAAGCCCATCGAAGTCAACCCTGAAAATCCTACGATTCCTTTTGTTTTTATCGATGATATTTGCCAGGAATTTGAACGGTTTTTAAGAGGAGAAGTGGCCTGTGATGATACGATCCATTACGTAGAGCCCCATGATGAAAAAAATCTCCTAGAAGTCGCGAATTTGATTCAAAGCTTCCCCGAAATACGTTCCAAAGGGATGCTATCACCCCAAGAGGGCTTTGCCAAAAAACTCTACAGCACCTATTTAACTTACTTAGAACCAGAAGATTTTGCTTATAACCTATTTTCTCACACGGATGAACGGGGGAGTTTTACCGAATTTTTAAAAACCCCGAATTTTGGTCAGGTATCCGTGAACGTTGCTCGTCCAGGAATTACAAAGGGAAACCATTACCATCATCTCAAAAACGAAAAATTCTTAGTGGTTTCCGGAACATGCGAAATTGCCTTACGAAAAGTAGGAGAAGAGACGATCCACCGCTTTGTTTGCACAGGCAACCATTTGCAAGTCGTGGATATCCCAGCGGGATATACGCATTCCATTAAAAATATTGGAAATGAAGATGCGGTTACCATCATGTGGGCGAATGAGCTCTACGACCCCGAGAACCCCGATACCTACCTGGAAAAAGTCGAATAAAAAATTGGCCAAGTTCGGCCAATTTTTGTTCTTTGGATTGTTTTATTTGTCTTGTGATGCGCCAAGAACAATAGCAAGGACGCCTGCAGGGACGCCGGAGAAGATGATGGTTAGAATTCCTAATGCGATGAGCGTTCCGCGAGGCGGGACTGGTTTATTGGCTTGGGCGCGAATCACGAAGCAAAGAACGCCGCTGACTGCGCAGGCGATAATGCCATAGATGCAAGAAGCAATGCTGACAGCAATCGTGGATGCCATCGCGGCAATTTCAGAATCCGTCGCGCCTTGGTTCTGCAAAGCTTGCAGGGCTTCCGCTTGATTAAAAACCAAAATAAAGAGGCAGATTAAGCAAATCCCTGCCCCGATAAAACTGAGGATTCCTTGAATCAAAGATACAATTGACGTGGCTTTTTTCATAAAAACTCCTTTATTGTCCCTTCATTATAAAAATTTGGCGGGCTATTGCTATTCCTTTGTAGAACAAACAATGCTGAAAATGCCGGAAAACGGGGTTAAACAAAGAATATTTAGGATTCCCAAAGTTCTTAAAGCGCCTTTTTTCGTTGGAGTCTTTCTGCAAATTCCAGCGATGACAAAGCTGAACACCGCTCCAAGGACAAAAAGAGCGGCTGCGGCAAGGAAACTATAGCCCAGGATCATGGCGGTTGGATCGGTCGTGGCCGCATCTCCGCTAGTCGCCTTTCCAATTCCCTCGCCAATACCGTAAACAGCGATGAAGACGAATCCGTAAATGACGGCGAATATCGCAGCCCCGATGTTTAGGATTCCTTCAATAAGAGAAACAATAAACGTTGCTTTTTTCATACAGGGTCTCCTTTGTTGTTTATCATTATGCCAAAAAAATGCGATAAAGTGCATCTTTTTATTGGAAAACGGAGTTTTGAAGCTAAATTCCTTTCCGTATATCGGTATTCTTTGCGCGTAGGCGCGTAGAAGCCTATAATAATTCACGTCCGATTGTAGAAACAAACAATCGTTTAAAGGAGAAAATTCAAAAACATGGACACCAAAATTGTCAAAGTCTATGGCCGCCAGATCATCGATTCCCGCGGCAATCCAACCGTTGAAGCGGAAGTGACCCTCGCCGATGGCACTGTTGGTCGCAGCGCATCGCCTTCTGGCGCCTCTACCGGCACCCGCGAAGCCCTCGAACTTCGCGATGGCGACAAATCCGTTTATGGCGGAAAAGGCGTTTTGACCGCTGTTAAGAACATCAACGAAATCATTGCCCCGGCTTTAATTGGCCTCGATGCTCGCAACACCTTCCTCGTCGATGAGACGATGATCAAACTCGACGGCACCGAAAATAAATCCAAACTCGGCGCGAACGCGATCCTTGCCGTTTCGCTTGCTGCCGCTCACGCTGCCGCTATTTCCCTCCATGAACCGCTTTATCGCTTCATTGGTGGAACCAGCTCCAACACCCTTCCCGTTCCGATGATGAACATCATGAACGGCGGCGCTCACGCGGACGACAACATCGATTCCCAAGAATTCTTGATCATGCCGGTTGGCGCTTCCACTTGGAGCGAAGCTCTTCGCTGGTGCACCGAAGTCTTCCACGCTTTGCAGAAGATCCTCAAGGAACGCGGACTTTCCACCGGTGCTGGTGATGAAGGCGGATTCGCCCCGAACACCAAGCATGGTTCCGATGAAGAAGTTCTCACTCTTATCATGGAAGGCATTGAAAAAGCCGGCTATGTTCCTGGCAAAGACTTCATGCTCGCCATGGATGCCGCTGCCTCTGAATGGGCCAAGGGCGAAAAGAGCGAAGATGGACAAGTCATCTATCATCAACCGAAATCCGGCAAGACCTATACTTCCGATCAATTGATCCGTCACTGGACCAAACTCGCCAACGAATTCCCGCTTATCTCTCTTGAAGACGGCATGGCCGAAGGCGACTGGGAAGGCTGGAAGAAGCTCCATGATAAGCTTGGCAAGAAGATCCAACTCATCGGCGATGACCTCTTTGTCACCAACACCAAGATTATCAAGGAAGGCATTGAAAAGGATGTTGCCAACTCTGTTTTGATCAAACTCAACCAAATCGGCACCCTCACCGAAACGATCAACGCCATCAAGATGGCGAAGAACGCCGGCTGGACCGCGGTTGTTTCCCACCGCTCTGGCGAAACCGAAGACACCACGATTGCGGACCTCGTCGTTGCTCTCAACGCGGGCCAAATCAAGACCGGTGCCCCGAACCGCACGGAACGTGTTGCCAAATACAACCAACTTCTCCGCATTGAAGAAGAACTTGGTGAAAATGCTGTTTATCCCGGCATCAAAGCCTTCCGCTTCAATAAGTAATTCTCTTTCTTAAGCAGAATGGAGCGCTCCTTCGGGGGCGCTTTTCCATTTTGGGAGTTTGCGTTACAATAGGCCGATGAAAAAATACGAACGCATTTGCATTTACTCTCTTCTTGGCATATTCCTGGTGGTAAGCCTATTTTTGGATCTTCCCATTACCCAAGGATTATATGCCCCAACTAATTTGTTTGGCCAAATTGGAGAAATGAGTGCTGAAATCCCCGCCTATCTCATTTTAATTTTCGCCTGCGCTTTGATATTTCGTTTCCATCCTCACTTCAAAAATAAGGTTGCGGACGTTTTTTTAACGATTGGAATTGGAATGGTTACCTTATTTGTCTCCTATTATGGAGGAAGCCATTTTCTAAAGCTTCTTAACCGCGTGACCTGCCGTGTTGGGGAAAATGCGTTTCCTGCTTATTTTAAATTGATTTATGGAATGGCTTTCTTGGGATTGGGCGCTCCCTGGGCTTGGCTGGTTTCAAAAAAATCCGCCAAAGAGGCCTTTGTTTTTGGCTTGTTCGTCCTTGCTTTGTATGCTTCGTTATTGGTGACGATGCAGGGTTTGAAAATGCTTTGGCTTCGCCCTCGATATCGGACTCTTGTTGCTTTGTTTGGAGAAGAAGCGGCGGGAAGCTATTGGAAACCCGTTTGGAGCATCAATGGCTGGTGGAGTTTTTCCTCCTATTCCCCCGAAGTACTTGGAGAAGCAACGGTGAATAACGCCATGGCTAGCTTAGGGATCTCCAAATGGGAGAAGGAAGAATTCTATAGTTTTCCTAGCGGCCATACGATGAATTTCATCGGAGCCATGTCCATCTGCATGGTTTCTTCCTTTGCTCCGAAATTAAAAGGGAAAGAAATTTACGTTCGAATCGGTTTCTACGTATTGGGCGTTTGTGTCGCGTTAAGCCGCATCGTCCGTGGGGCGCACAATTTAAGCGATGTCACCTTCGGATTCCTTCTTGGGACCCTTGGTTTCGATATGATTTCCACTTATTTCCTACCTTTTTTAGAAAAAGTCACAAATAAAAAAGCAACGATTTGACGTTGCTTTTCGTTGAAGAATTCCTGCCATCGAAGGATGGCATTTATTCAATTTCCCGAATCTTATTGACGGTAAGAATGCGCATGAAATTGGTTTTTCCAGCGCCAGTAGGAGTACCACCGCTCATCAGGATGGGACTTCCTTCTTTGATGCCGAGATCGCGAGCAATCTTCAATGCGATGACTTCCATTTCTTCGATGAAATCCGGCAAACGATCCGTTTTAAGAAGAACAGGGTAGACTCCCCATTGCCACGCTCCGCACATCGCGGCTGCGCGATGATTGGTCACCGAGATGATGGGGCAGCAAGGACGGGATTTTGAAATGCGTGCGCTGGATTTTCCGGTTTCGGTGAAATTGACGATCAGCTTAGCTCCAATGAGAAGCGCGGTATTAGCAACGGCGTTGGAAATCGCGTCGTTATTGGTTTTATCCGAGGTATCAAAGGCTTCCTTGGCTAGCTTTTCATAATCGAGATATTGTTCCATCTTCGCCGCAATGCGAGCTTGCATCGTGACGGCTTCAACCGGATACTCTCCAGAAGCACTTTCGGCCGAAAGCATGACGCAGTCGGTTCCTTCTTCGATAGCGGTTGCCACGTCGGAAACCTCGGCACGAGTGGGACGGGGGTGAGAGACCATGGAATCAAGCATTTGAGTTGCCGTGATAACGGGTTTTCCGCGCTTTCTGCACTGGGCAATGATATGGCGTTGGGCAACCGGAACATCTTCGGGAGGAATTTCTACGCCCAAATCACCTCGAGCCACCATAATTCCATCCGCCGCTTCGATGATTTGATCGACTTTTTCTAAGCCTTCCGGGTTTTCGATTTTGGCAAAGACTGGAATATTGGGATCCCCGTATTTTTTAAGAATCGCCTTCAAGTCCGCGATATCTTCGGGACGACGGACAAAGGAAGCGAAGATGGCGTCCACATGATGTTCGCATCCAAATTTTAAGTCGGCTTCGTCCTTGGGCGAAATATAGGGCATGGACAGGCGAGAGAAGGGGCAGTTCACGCCTTTTTGGTCCTTGAGAACGTGAGTGTTTTGGGCTTCGACAACGATTTCATTTTTGTCGTGATCTAATTCTTTGACTAGCAAGTCTAAATTGCCATCGTCGATGAGGATGTGGCTGCCGACGGTCACGTCATTGATGAGGTTTTCGTGGGTAACGGAGAACCCGTCCGCGTCCCCTAAACGATTTTTCATGCTGATGCGCATGATTTGGCCTTCGTGAACGGGAACCTTGCCGTCTTTCATTAAACCTGTACGGATTTCTGGTCCTTTGGTATCCAAAGCTACCGGGATATAAATGCCTTGTTTTTCATAATCGCGGGCAATGACGATTTTATTGAGTTGCTCCGCATAATCGCCATGAGAAAAATTGATTCTCATGACGTTCATGCCAGCCTTATAAAGCTCGAGGATGGATTTGGGGTTATCGGTAGCCGGACCGATTGTAGCAATAATTTTCGTTTTCTTTTCAATGTTATGCAACATAAATAGAGCCTCCGTTATGCCTTAGAAAAAGGCGCTTGAAGCGCCCTGGGTTGTTTTATTTGAGAATGTCGATCAAGCGAAGCATGGATGGATGCTTGTCGCGTGGCAATTGAAGGGCTTCGTAAATATCGTATTGGACGATTTTATTATTGACGAGTCCGACGCAGATTCCGCCCTTCCCTTCCAAAAGGCAATCCACGGCGTAAGCGCCGAAGCGAGCAGCCAACACACGGTCGAAGGCACTGGGGGATCCACCACGTTGGACGCGTCCAAGAACTTCCGCCCTTGCTTCGAAGCCGGTTTCTTTGCTGATGCGGTCCGCGAATGCGTGGATATCCGGATAAATTTTTTCCGATACAACGACGATGGCGCGTTTTCTTTTTTCAGCGTAAAGCTTTTTAAGAGAAGCCATGACTTCGTCTTCGGGAATCGGGTGGTCAGGGGTAATAATCATTTCGGCCCCCTCCGCAAGTCCACTGAACAAAGCGAGATCGCCACAATGGTTGCCCATGACTTCAATCACGGCGCAACGTTGGTGAGAAGTGGTCGTATCGCGGATTTTATCGACGCAGTCAATGATTGTATTTAAGCAAGTATCAAAACCAATCGTGTAATCCGTCGAAGCGATGTCGTTATCGATGGTTCCGGGCAGCCCAACACAGTTGATGCCCATTTCGGTTAATTTTTTAGCGCCCATGTAGGAGCCGTCGCCACCAATGACAATCAAAGCATCGATGCCGCGTTCGCGGAGGTTATTGACCGCGATTTGGCGAACACTTTCTTCTTTGAATTCCCTTAAACGGGCGGTTCCCAAAATCGTTCCGCCGCGGTTGACGATGTCAGAGACGGAATGGCGGTCCATCAAGTGGATGTCATTTTCCACGAGACCCTTGTATCCGTCCATAACGCCGTAGACCTCTAAGCCATAACGGAGTCCCGCGCGAACAACCGCACGGATGGCGCAGTTCATGCCTGGGGCATCGCCGCCAGAAGTGAGAACACCGATTTTGTGAATCATATTATTACCTCGAACTTTCGGGATGAACCCGAAATCGAAAACATTATAAACCCTTTCGTGGGCGCGCGTGTATAGAGAAAAGACATAGTCTTTTTTATTATGGGAAAGAAAGCGCTTTCTTTGCGGATTAAAGGGTTATCCACAATCAAAATGTGGAAAACTCAAAATGGTAAGGTTTTACGGGGATAATCCATGTGGAAAACTATAAAAACATCCGATGGCAAGCCATATTTTTATTTTTGTTTATTGAGTTATGTAGTAGTATATAAGCTATGCAAACGTTTGGTTCCCAAGATATCTATTCCGTTCAAAAGTGTGGGCTGCTCGGAGAAGGATCCCTAGCTTCGCTTTCCGAACTTTATTTACCATTAATTGGCAGTCAGGCATTGGGACTTTATTTTGCTTTATATGCGGAAGGCAACCAAGCCGACCTCATCCATTTCGGGGATGAACTCCGCAAGAAAACGGGAATGACCTTCTCCGATATTCAAGCCAGTAGACGTCCCTTAGAAGCCATCGGATTGTTAAAGACATCCTATGAAAAAGGGTCCAATGGCCGTGGGATTTTTTATTTCCAAATCTTCGCGCCCGCTTCTCCAAAAGACTTTTTAGGAGACGTTTTGCTATCAGGCACCTTGCATTCAATTCTAGGCGAAGAGGAATACAAGAAAGTTCAAAGCCGTTACGTTTTGGATACAACCCCGAAAGGCGGGAAAGATATCTCTGAGAAGTTCGAAGCGTATTTCCAACCGGATTACAACGATCCCGTTTATTTGAATTCGCGGATAGACGCTATCGGAGATGGGCCGAAGAAAATAGAGACTTCCTTTGATTCCTCTATCTTTTTGTCTGCACTGGGGAACAATGGTTTTAAAGGAAATTTGCTCTCTCAGGAGGAATTGGATTTCTGCGAGAAAATGGGGGCTTTATACGCTTATCCTAGCGGTACTTTGGGGGAATTCGCCTCCGATTGCTTGCACGTTTCTTCCCCGTATGGAACTCGATTGGACCGTCAGGGATTTTTGCGAAAATGCCGCGATGGCATGAAAGTTTCTTATTTGCACCGAGAAGGAGCGAAAAGCGCTGTGCACGGGGATTCGGACCTTGCGAAGAAAATTCGTCTGATGGATGAAGTGCCTCCAGCCAAGTGGCTTTCCTTAAAACAAAATAACCATCGCCCCGCCAGTTCCGATTTGAAAATTCTAGAAGCCTTAACTCTTGATATCGGGTTATCTTCGGGAGCATGCAATGCCCTGGTAGATTACATTCTCCAAACGAATAATAACGTTTTGTCCAAGCCTTTGGCGGAAAAAATCGGGGCCTCCCTTGTTCGCGCCAATATTACGACTTCCCAGGATGCCATGGAATATTTGAATTCGCAAATTCGAGAAGCGAGAAAGAAACGGACGCCCTATAATAAGGAAGAAGAAAAGCCCCAAGAGCCAGCTGCAGTTCGTTCCACCGAGGGGGAAGAAACAATCAGCAACGAGGAATTGGACGCCCTTTTCGAGAAAGCCTATCAAAAATGAGTGAATATAAAATAGATCAATACGTAAAATCGACCGCCAAAAAATTGAAGGACCAAGGCGCTGCCCCGTCCTCGGATTTGCTTTCGGATGCGCTGAACAAATTGAAGACGGATCCGCGTGTTTACAAAGTGATTCACGATGATTTCAAGCTTTCTTACGCCCAAACTAAAGTCGCGTTGGCCCCTTTGCTCGATTATCAAAAAGACCTCGACCAATGCGAAAACTGCCCTGGTTACGACCAATGCCAGAAGCTGATGCCCCATTATCAAATGTATTTGACCTATGAAGATGGACTGGTAGAACCGAAATTCCGCCTTTGCGATTTAGCTAAGAAACAAGAAGCCTACACCAAAAGCTTTTTACGCAGAGACTTTCCGCTGGATTGGATGGATATGACTGTCCAGCACGATGTTTCGAGGACGGCGAAGAAAATTCCGGCCATGAAAGTCTGCGCGGATTTGTTGCTTGGCCATTCTTCTCGCTGGCTCTATGTAGAAGGAACCCGAAGAAGCGGTCGTACCTTTATGCTCGCCTGCTTATGCAATGACTTTGTGAATAAAGGAATTTCGCCCGTGGCTTTCTGCGACACGGCTCTATTTCTTAAATGGCTTCAAGACTTGAATATTCGCGATAAAGCCCGCTTCGATTTGGAATTCGAAAAATATCAAAACTGCGCGGTTCTTGTTTTGGATGATTTTGGCAACGAAAATAAGGACAAAACGGGATATGGGTATAGCAATATTCTTTATCCTTTATTAAACGAAAGAGCCAAAAGAGGCCTTATCACCTGCTTTTCCAGTGATTTTTCCATTCAGGAAATCGCATCGATGTACCAATATACCATTGGACCGGCGCGTGCTCGCCAATTGGAAAACCTTCTTTTGGACCTGTGCGAAAAAGAATTCGATATTTCCTCCTTGGATTTATCGGGATCCTCTCGTCGCCGTTAAAGGGATAACGCCTTTAATTTTTGATAGAAATCTTCTTTAGAACCATTGTTATCAACGATGAAATTGACTTGTTTTTGAACTTGCTTCAAGGGATAAGAGGAATTGAGCTTCATGAGTCTTGTCGCATCTCTTCCTTCGTCTAAGAGCCTTTGGTTTCTTTTTTCCGGATGCGATTCGATTAAAATGGTCGCGTCGCAGCAATCTCCTAATCCCGAAGAGAAAAGGCGCGGGACATCGAGCAAAATTTTGTCTTTTTCCGTTAAAGACGCGATTTGATCTTTGACTCTTTCAACCAGCAAGGGGTCTAGCAACTGTTCCACTTTCTTTCGCTTAGCAGGGGAGGAAGAGAGAACATGACGTAATTCCGTTTTGTCGATTTTTCCTTTTTTGACCGTCTTTTTCCCAGCGATTTTTTGAATTTCCTTTTGCACTTTGCAATCTTCGTATAGCTCCCATACGGCTTTGTCCGCGTCAAAATAATGGTAACCTTGGCTTCGAAAATAGGCGGCCGCGGTCGATTTTCCCGCGTGGATTGGTCCAGTGATTCCCAAAACGAAAGGCCGGTGAATCGCCTTTTGGCAACGGAAACAAAAAGTGGTCCCCCGCCCTTCTAGGTGGATTTTCGATAAGGGGGTTCCGCAATGAGGACAAGGCTGGCCTCGCTTGGAATAGACCTGCAATTCATTTTGCATCTTTCCGTCCACCCCCTGCTGAGGATGGTAACTTCGGATGGTGCTTCCTCCTTTTTGGATGGCTTCTTGCAAAATCCGCTGAATGTTTCCCAATAAGCGCGTTGCTGCATCAAGATCCAGGTCGTAGGCCTTGGTTTTAGGATGAATCGAAGAGGCAAACAACGACTCGTCCGCGTAGATGTTACCAATTCCTGCGAGGATGGTTTGATCCATCAAGACTTTTTTGATCGGCCCTTTTTCAAGGTGAATTCGGGAATAAAATTCTTCGTCGGATAAATCGAAGGGTTCGGGGCCTAAAGAGGCAAGGGGGGATGATTGGAATGCTTCGTCCTTGCTTGGGTAATAAGCAATCGTCCCGAATTTGCGGGTGTCTTGATAAACTAAGCGCGTGTTAGAAGACAATTCGTAATCCAAAATGTCATAAGGGGATTTTGGATAAGAAGGGGGCACCTCCAAATATTTCCCTTCCATTCGCAAATGGGAAAGGATGACGCTCCCGTCATCGAGGTTGAAAAGAAGGTATTTTCCTCTCCGAGACACCGATAGGATCTTTTTTCCTTCCACTTGCTTGGGAAAAGAAGCGGCTCCGCTAACGATATTGGCGGTCCGGTAGATATGGACCTTTACAATCGTGACGCCTTGGAAAAAAGAAGAAAGAATGCGTCGTACTGTTTCAACTTCAGGAAGTTCAGGCATAGATCAATCCTTTGCATCGTACCAGGATTTGCCAGCATTTCCTTCTACGGTTAATTTGACTGGCAACTTCACGGCGTTTTCCATGATTGCTTTTAATTCCGGAATGAGGGAGGAAGATTCGGATGCGTCTAAGGCGAAAAGCAATTCGTCGTGAATTTGAAGGACCATCTTAGAACGATAATGGCCTTTTGATAAGAATTCATCGACCTTTAGCATGGCAATCTTGATTAAATCGGCTGCGCTTCCTTGGACGGGCGCGTTAAGGGCGGCTCGCTTGGCCGCTTCACGCTTGGCATAGTTTGCATCCTTTAAATCGGGGAGATAACGACGTCTGCCAAACATGGTGGTCACGTAACCATCGCGCTCAGCCCCTTCCAAAACGTCAGAAGAGAATTCGGCAATCTCAGGATATTCGCGATTGAAGTGGTCGATGATGTCTTTAGCTTCTTTCGGCGTTCCTCCGATTTGCTCGGCTAATCCGAATGCCGTTGTTCCGTAAACAATGGCAAAGTTGATCGCCTTGGCTTTTCTACGGAATTCGTGGGGAACGGGTTCGTCTGGCGACAAATGGAAAATTTTCCTTGCCGTTTCACTATGAACGTCTCGCCCGGACTCAAAGACGTCAATATAGTCCTGACAATGAGATAACGCAGCCAAAATCCGTAGTTCGATTTGGCCGTAATCCAAGGAAAGAATCAAGGTGTTGGGATCGTCATAATGGAATGCTTTGCGAATCAACTTGGATTCCTCGTCCCGCGCTGAAATGTTTTGAAGGTTGGGGTTAGAAGAAGAAAGACGCCCGGTCGTGGTTTGGGCTTGATTGAAGCAGGTATGGATTTTTCCGTCTTTTTTGATGTGGGGTAACAGTCCATCGATATAAGTTCCGACGAGTTTAGCGTATTTCCGATAGCTTAAGATTTTCTCTACAATCGGATGAGCGGAGACGAGTTCGTTCAAAACGTCGATGGAAGTGCTGCGGGATTTTGGTCCTTTTAAACCTAGCTCATCGTAAAGAACGCTAGCGATTTGCTTGGGACTAGAAGGGTTGAACGGGTGACCGGCCAAAGCGACGATTTCTTGCTCAAGTTGGTCTTTTTTGTTCCGATATTCTTTGCCAATTTCCTCGAGCTCATCGGCATTTAACGGGAATCCTTCAATTTCCATTTGGGCTAAGACGTGGCTTAACGGAAGTTCGATATCTCTAAATAGACGAAGCGCATCCGCTTTTTCAAGTTCGTCCAATGCCGTTTGTTCTAATTTCAAAGCATAGAAGGCCTCTTTTCCTAACCCTTCGGAATGATCAACGTCAAAAAGCAAGGAGGGGGCAGAAGAAGAAACATCTACTCCAAAGGAGGAATAGACGATGTCGGGGCGGTCGGTGACGTTGCTATTGATTAAATAGGCCGCCAAAAGGATATCGAAACCAATTCCTTGAATTTCGATTCCAAGGCGATGAAGGCCCACTTCCATTCGCTTGGCGTCGTTGACGTTTTTGATGATGGATGGATTTTTTAACAGAGCTTGAAAGGCTTCGTCTTTTTGGGCGTCTTGAGCATCGATGTAATAAGAAGAAATTCCATCGCTGAAGGCAATCCCCAAAACAGGCGCGTCGTTATAAGTTTCGGGGTCTAAATCAATGGCTACGCCGATCTTAGAAGGCAAAGAAATAGAAGCAATCGAATGGACTTTTTGAACTTTAGGCGCTTTTACGCTTTGGTTTCCTTGGGCTTCCATTTTGAAAATGACGGGCATTTTTAAAGGAAGCTGTTTGAGTTCATAGGTGGCGGAAAAACTCGAAATGGCCGTTGGGTCAAAGCCTTTATAGATAAAATCGCTTAATTGGAAGGGGAGAACGCAATCCGTTTTCATCGTGGCCAACTCATAGCACTGCCTTCCCATGGCTTCGTTTTCCACAATGTTTTGGCATAGTTTTCCTTTGATTTCCCCGTTTTTCGCCGCTTGGATAATGGCGTCAAAAGTGTGGTATTGCTCGATTAATTTGGCTGCGGTTTTTTCTCCGACCCCCGGGATTCCCGGGAGGTTGTCGCTAGCGTCTCCGCGCAAACCCTTGTAATCGATGATTTGCTTTGGTGTGAAGCCAAATTCTTCCACCATTTTCGACGGGGTCACGTCATCGATATCGCTTAAGCCTTTTCGCAACAAATGGACCGTGACGTGGTCCGTGATTAACTGAAGATAATCCTTATCGCTGGTATAAACATCAACTTGATAGCCTTCTTTTTCCGCGGATTTCGCGATGGTTCCGGCGATATCATCGGCTTCGATTCCATGTTCTTCGTAGAAAGTAATATTCAACGCCTTCATCAATTCGCGGGAAATGGGGAATTGGGCAACAAGCTCCTCTGGGGCAGGTTTGCGATTGGCTTTATAGGAGGCGAATTGCTCTTTGCGGAAAGTATGACCGTCTTTATCAAACGCCACGAAGATGGAGTCTCCCGGTTTCATTTTTTGTAGGAATTTCACAAGCATGTTGGAGAAAGCGAAAATCGCGTTAGTAGGGATACCGCTTTTCGTGCGCATGATGGCGGAAGGGTCCCCCATATAAGTCGCATAAAAGGCGCGGAACAGCAAAGAGTTTCCGTCGATGACATAAAGATGCTTTGAGTTGGTGATTTCCATTGAACTCTCCTTATAAATTTTCTATTTCCATGGCCACGAAACGGTCTTCTTTTCGGCTGTCGCGTCGGGCCTTGATGAGAAGGGGCATCCCCTTTTGAATTTGGGCATGCACCCGTTGATACACTTCCTCAAAAAGGGTGAATTCGTAGACGTCTGAATCATCGAAGACAGTAAGGAAGGCCATTTTCGATCCTTTTTTCGTGGTGATGGATTTGATTTCGCTAACAATACCCGCCACCCAAATCGGATTTTTGGCCTCCTCTAAATCGGATAAGGCTTTGGCCCCTTTTTTTAGGAGAATCGTTTTCTTTTCTTCTAAAGGCGATCCAGAAATCATTCGTCCAAGAACGCGCCTTTCTCCTTCTAAGTCGGCGCTGCGGGAAGAAGGGGCTTCTACGTAAGAAGGCTTAGGCAATTCGAAGGGAAGAAGATTATCTTTACCATCTGTTCCTACCAAAACCTCGGCGTAGCGCAAGGCTGTAGGGGCAGTCAATCGCAACTCTTCCCGAGAATGTCGGAAGCTATCGAAACACCCAGCGTCCACCATCGTTACGAGGGAAGAAACGTCGAGGCCATATTTTTTTAACCGCGTAGCCACGTCGAAGAAATCCTGATAAGGCCCTTTTTCCATCCTTTCGTCGAGGATGCCGTGAATTAAGGCGCTGTTTAAACCACTAATGGAAGAAAAAGGAAGAAGAATGCGACCATTTTTAGGTTCATAGCAAGACGTCGATTCATTGATGGAAGGGAGGGAAAACGAAATTTTTCTTTTTTTCAGTTCGTGGAAAAGACGTGTTTCCTTGTCTTTCGACCCCACGCCTTCTTGGAGCAAGGAACAATAAAATTCCAAGGGATAATGCCATTTAAGGTAAGCCATTTGGCAAGCAAGAAGAGCGTAGGAAACGGAATGGGATTTATTGAATCCATAGTCTGCGAATCTCTCGATGAGCTGAAACAATTGAGTGGCGATATTGGAAGACAATCCCTTTTGAACGCATCCATCCAAAAACTTGGTCTGCAGGTCGAGAAACTCGTGAGCGTCTTTATGGGAAATGGCGCGGCGGAATCGGTCGGATTCGGCAAAGGTCAATCCTGCTAATTTTCGCGCAATAAGCATGATCTGTTCTTGGTAAAGAATGATGCCGTAAGTGGGGGAAAGAATCGGTTCTAGCTCGGGAGTAAGGTAGCGAATCGGTTCCAATCCTTTTTTACGTCGAGCAAAAGAGGAAATGTTTTGCATGGGGCCTGGGCGAAACAAAGCCACGAGAGCGCAGACGTCCTCGAAACAGGTGGGCTGAATTTCCATGGCCGCGTTCGTCATCCCACGGGTTTCTAATTGAAATAACCCGGCGGTTTGCCCGTTTCGAAGCAATTCGAGCGGTTCCTTTTCTTCATAAGGAATCTCTTCCATTTTTAGGGAAATTCCTTGGGAGGACTGGATCATTTTTAAGCATTGCTCGACGATGGTGAGATTCCTTAATCCCAACAAGTCCATCTTCAAGAAGCCTTGTTCTTGGAGGTAATCCTTATCGTATTGCTCCACGAACCCATAAGTAGACGAGACCGTGATGGGAAGGACGTTTTGCAAAGGTTCGTTATTCAAAACAATCCCGGCGGCGTGCAACCCGCTTTGGCGGGGTAAACCTTCAATTTTGGAGGCGAGGGAGACGATTTCTTTATAATAATCATCACTGTTAACGAGATCGCGGAAGGTGGCGTTATTTTTGTAATTCCAGGCAAGGCTATGGTCGGGGTTTGCATCTAGTGCCGAGGTAAGCAATCGGATCTCGCTATCGCGATATCCGAAGACCCTTCCGATATCATGAAGAGACTGCCGTGAAGCCATCGTTTGCATCGTCATGATGCGCGCAACGCGTTCCGGACCGTATTTTTGTTGCAAATAAGCGACAACTTTTTCTCTTCCCGTATCGGCGAAGTCTACGTCAATATCGGGCATGGATTGCCGTTCAGGATTTAAGAAGCGTTCGAAATATAGCCCGTAACGGATGGGGTCGGCTTTGACGATATCTAGACAAAAGGAGACAAGACTTCCTGCAGAGGAACCACGGCCCGGTCCGACGGGTATCCCTGATTTTTTGGCATAGGCTACATAATCCCAAACGAGAAGGAAATAATCCGAGTAACCCATGGAGGAGATGACGTTTAGCTCATAATCCAGTCGTTCATCGTAGGAGGGATCGTGATGGGGCAGTTTTTGGTTTAGCCCTTCCGTGGCTAATTTGCGTAAATAGGAATCCGCGTTATCAGGCTTGGGCACGGGGTAACGAAGCAAAGTTCCCCGAATTTGAGAAAGGACAAAGGAAGAACAGGCTTCCGCGATTTCTAGAGTGGCGGAAAGCTCGGCTTCGTCAAAATAGGATTCCGCCTCGCTGTCGGAAAGAAAATATTCGTCGCCTTCACATTTTTTCTCTTCCAGAGTGGTGGAACTAGAAATCGCTTCCAAAATTCGAGCGGATATTGCATCCTCGGGTTTAACGTAACGAATTCGCGGAAAAGCGACGCGAGGATATGGATGAGTAGATAAGAATGTATGCAAGAAATCTAAATAATCAGATTCTCCCGGTAAATACGGTATGCCAATATAAAAATTTCCAATGTTATGGTTTAGGGATCTTAGGTGAGATTCCAAGTTTTCTTCTTGATGATAGAAAAGAGAATGAACGGAAGAAGCTCCGCCATCCATGACAAGGAGGAGACCATCCCGGTGTTTGGATAAAAAGGAAAGGTCAAGACGTCCTGCTGTAGATTCGGCAATCAAAAGAAGGAGATTTCGATAACCCGTTTCGTTTTGAACAAAGCAACAAAAAGTATCTTGACCGACTTGGAATTCAGAACCGATAAGAGGTTGAAGGCCGTATTGTCTTGCCAAACGATCGAGTTCTGGCGCGCCGGAAAGAGATTGAACGTCGCATAACGAAGCATATTTTGCAGAACGCTTGATGGCCTGCAAAACAATTTTTTTAACCGTTAATCCGCTTTGGAGAAAACTGTAACCGCTATAAACGTGTAGAGGAATCCAATTCATCTTGGTTATTATAGCAAATAGAACTCTGATAGAGTTCTTTCCGACGGTAAAATTTTAAAACAGTGGATAAGAAGAAACGAAATAAGAAAACGGCCCTCATTAGCAGCATTGTTCTCTTTGGAATTTGTTTTTGAATTTTGGCGGGGACTTTAGCGGGATTAGGGATCTTTCCTGCTATTTTTGACTGTCGTTTGTCAGATGATAAGATGTTTCGTGATAAATGTTGTTTGTAGAAAACCCAAAAAATTTTTAGCAATCTTTCTCAAAGGGAAGTTGTCAATATAAAAAACTCTTGGCAAGAACGAAGGGGTATTTTTATATCCGCTCACGGGATGGGGTCGCAGGCGGAGGGAGGTGGATCAACTATTGATATTTTTTTAGTAGAAAATCAATTTAATGCCCTTGGTTTGACGCCTATTCTAGAAATTAATTCCAACAAAAATATCGGAAATTCAAGACGAAAAGGTCGGACACGAAGAATCGAAAAATAGTATTAATAAAGAAAAATGCAATGTCCAAAATGCAATAGTATTCAATGAAATTAAGAACTTAACTCCGATAAATAGAAGTAAATTTTAATGCTAATTTATCTTGCTATATATAAATTATAATAGTTTCTTTTTTTGCTTTTTGCCCTTTGATAATAAAGATAACGATATTTTTGTTTCTTCTATAATGATGGGTCAAGAAATGTTCGAAAAAGTGGAAAATAAATCCCTAGTTTAAAAATATTATATCCTTTGGAAAACAAACAAAGTTTTGAAAAATGAAACGGAAATAATTCTGGTTTATCCTTACCAAATCACGACACGTTTTGAATTGTCAATATACATGCCGTCTCCTTCTTGGAGTTCAAATTGGTTTACAAAGATTTCGCTATTAGACAGAAGGGGGTTAACCCGCGCCTTTCCGAAGGGATGAACGTCCCCAAACAAGGCAGAGGAATAAAGACTTCGAGACGCAGAACCATAAAAATGCCTTGCAAATGTATGGTAAAAATCCTTCCAGTTGGCTGAAGTGGATTTTCCGTAAAGAGATTCGCAAAGAGACAATCCACCGATGTCGGCAATGGCTTCCGACAAAACAACGGACCCTTCTTGCTTTAGTCCTGGCATCGCTTCGATGGTATAAAGGTTTTGCACTTTCTTTTGAAAAGTTTGATATGCGGCAGTGTCGGCACTAGAAAGGATGCTCCCCCCTGGAACCAAGTTGCCTTTTTCATCGTATTTGACCCCGTTAGAATCAATCGCGTGGGTGATTTCGTGTCCGACGATTACCCCAACTCCACCATAAAGGTCCTCTGGATTTAAACTGGCCCAATCTCCCCCATAACTAGCAAACAATCCTAGGGTCAATTCGATGGAATTATCGTTGCCGAAATAGGAGGCGTTTGCTGTAAGGAGGTTGCTATAGGAGGTCGTTAAATCCATGGGATTGGTAACGGTTTGAGAAGAAGCTAGTAAATTCGCTAATCTTCCGGATAAACCAGATTGAATGGCTTGAAACAAGGTGGAATCCAACGAGGCAACCTTAGCATAGGGTGAGAATCCATTTTCATCCACAACCCCCATGATGGAATAGCCCATAGCGTCTAGTTTCTTCGCAATGACGGCAGATCCTTCGTCGCTGATCCATCCGTTTTGCTTTGTCCGTTGCTTGATTTCTTCTTTTAAATCGTTGATAAGCGATTTGGCCGTTTCGATGCTACCTTTCCCTTCAGGAGAAAGAAGGGCATCGTTAGCGATTTTTTCTTGGAAGGCCCATTGAGTGCTGTTAAAAATGGCATCGTCGGATTTTGTCGTTGCTAGCCCCAATAACTTTTGCGTGTTAGAAGGAAGCAGGGCTGCGTAATCATAAGCTAGATTAGCCATAGCAAGCGCCTTGAGGCCGTCTAACCCGCTTTCGGTGCCTAGATTCCCTAAATAAGAAATGGATCGGGCAGAGGAAGAATCATTGCCCCTCAATTCAAATTTCGAATCGAGAAAACAAGAAAGGTATTTTTCAAAGTCTTTGTTCGAATTGCTGCTTTGAGTTGGAGCAGAAGCTAAACGAGATAACAGGGCGATTAACGAATTGGTTAAGTTTCTTGCTTCTTCACTGGTAAAACCAAAACTGGCGAATAAAGCTTGAAAACCAGGACGCAAAGAAGAGGCGCTTGAAGCATAAGAAAGCAATTTGCTTTGCGTTAATAAGGCAACGGGGGTTTGCTCCACGTAGGCGGAGCCTTCGAAATTCATAAACAAATGGGACCCCGTTTCCATGGCGATTTGGCTTAATACGTCATAAAAATTCGAAGCCGTCGAAGCTAGGATTTTGTCACAATAGGGTTTTAATTCGCTTAAGCCTTTGGGGGATTTTGCTTCCTCCAATATTTGAGGCGCGTTTTTTTCTAAGTAAGAGAGGAAGTAAGAAGTAATCTTATCTTCTTCAATCGTCTTTTGCTCGTAGAAATAAGATTTCGGCTCGCAGGTTTTTTCTTCGTCAAAAAGACGGTCGGCGTTAGCAAAAGCAAAATAATCATCTCGCGCAGAAGTCCCGATATATCCATGAATCCGTTGAATATATACGTCAAAGTCCGCGTCAGAATTTAACTTTTTCGCCCCATTAAACGAAGAATCACCGTATAGGCCTAGGCTTACATACCAATCTAAGGCTTCCATCCCAGGGGTAGATAGAGAAGAATTAAGGGTTGGAGAGATAAAATAGCCGGCATAGCGGCGGAACCCCGACTGGGGGATATCGTTTGTTAGGTCGGCAAAAGCCGCGTGAAGAAAACGGAACGAATTCTCTAGAGTGGCCTCGATTTTATCCCCTTCATTAAATCCAGCTTTTTGTAGAATTTGCTGTTGAAGAAGGGGATGGGGATAAGAAAGACGAGCACAAGCCACTTTTTCTAAAATAAAAGAAGCAATCGTGCTTAAAGCATAGGAAGATAAGTCTTCATCAGGCAAGGTTTTGAAGTCGGAAGTAAAAACATTAGAATCCGCTGAATGGGATGGTTTTTCTCCTCCGCAAGAAGTAAGAATCATGGTCAGAAGAGGAAGAAGCGAAAATAAAGTTTTTTTCATAATGAAAAGAGTCTAAAAGCAGTGGAGCAAATAGGCAAGGTAAATGAAAAAGGGAGGCGAACTTGCCTCCCGAGATTTTAGTCAACGAATAGTTTGTCTAGGTCTTGGATGAAGGCGTCGAGATCCTTGAGGGAATCGATGCGGGCTCCACTTGCTTGAGCGTGTCCGCCGCCGCCCCATTTTTGGGCGACTCCGGAAATGTCTTTGGACTTGCTACGAATCGAGATTCTCCAGCAATAGTCTTTGGGCTGTGGGTCTTCCGTGATGGAACACCAAGCGTTGATTCCGGCGATATTCGAGAACGTATTCACGTGTTCTTTGCCTAGAATCGGAGTGATGTGGAGCTCCTCTTGAACGGAAGAAGGGAGGCAGTAATAAGCCACGCCATGGGGAGAAACGCTGAAGTGGGACAAGACATAGCCAAGCGATTTCAAAGAGTCGAGATTTTTCTCGTACATCGTTTGGTAGGTGGAACTTAAATTAAATCCGGTTGAAACCAGCGCCTCCGCTACAGCGAAGGTGTGTGGGGAGGTGGAAGAATAAAGGAAACGGCCCGAATCGCCAACGATGCCGATGTAAAGATAATGGGCGGCTTCTTGACTAATGAATTTGCCCTTCCAATTCAAAAGCACATCTGCGACGAGTTCGGCCGCCGCAGCGCTTTCGGTGTCAACCAAAGAAGCACGTTTGGCGATTTCCACCTTGCAGGGGTGGTGATCGATTTTGATTTTGTATTTGGCATGTTTATAACGAGGATCGGCAATCCGTTCGTGGTCGCCGACGTCCACGATAATGGCGAGGAAGTTCCCACCTTTAAACCAATCGTTAGGAAGCGTTTCCGTTTCGGGGAAGACACGTGGAGTAAAACTGATATGGTTGTCCCCAACGTAATGAATTTCCTTGTTGGGGAAATTGTCTTTCAAAAAGGTATATAGACCCATTTGGGATCCCATCGCGTCGAAATCTGGTTTGATATGGCGGAAAATGACGATTCGATCGTATCTTTCAATGGCGGAATAGATGGAACGGTAGACTTTTTTGTGGGCTTTTCCGTATTCAACAATACGGGGATCGAGCTTAGCAATGGCCATGAACAATCCTCGCATAGCAGTCGCGGGCGATCATCACTTCTTCGTCGGTGGGGATGACCACGACTTTGATTTTGGATTCTGGTGCCGAGATAACGCCTTGCTTTCCACGAACCATTTCGTTGGCTTTTTCGTCAACGACGATGCCAAGGGCATCCTTAACATCATCCAGAACGGCCTTGCGGAAAACAGGGGCATTTTCGCCGACTCCAGCGGAGAAGACGATTAAATCGACTTTTCCTTTTAAACGGACAAAGTAGGCCCCTAAATAATTGGCGACCGTTCTACCGAATAAAGAGATGGCGAGCTGAGCGCGCTTGTTTCCTTCTTCCGCGGCCTTTTCCACGTCGCGGGTATCGTTGGAAACTCCGGAAACACCGAGGAATCCGCTCTTTTTGTTGAAAATATCGTACATTTCATCCGCGGATTTTCCGGTGCAGTTGCAAAGATAATCCATGACGGAGGGGTCCATGTCTCCGGTCCGAGTGCCCATCATGACTCCGCCAAGTGGAGTAAGTCCCATCGAGGTGGCGACGCAATGTCCGTTGTGGATGGCACAAAGGGAAGAGCCGGAACCAATATGGCAGGGGATGATGTTGGTCTCTTCTTGGTCTTTTAAATAATCTTCCTTGGCTTTGACGGCAAGATAATTGTGAGAAGTGCCATGAGCCCCGTAACGGCGGCAATCATATTTTTCGGTGTATTCATAAGGAATCGGGAAAAGGTAGTCCTCCGGCTCCATGGTTTGGTGGAAAGCCGTGTCAAATACCGCAATGGCCGGAACGTTAGGTAGGGCATCCTTAAATGCGTGGAAGCCCGTGAGGTGCGCGGGAGCGTGAAGCGGGTCCAACGGGGTAAGCATTTTGATTTTGGATTCGGTGTCTTCGTCGAAGTCCGCCGAGTGGGAGAAATATTTTCCACCTTGGACAACGCGGTGCCCCACCGCGGAAATTTCGTTTAAGTCTTTGACAATTCCCCATTGAACGAGGGCTTTTAGCAGCAAAGAAACCGCCACCGCATGGTTGGGAAGCGGAACGATGTCGGTATGTTTTTCTCCGTTAAATTTAATGGTGAAGATGCCGTCTTTGTGTCCGATGCGCTCGGCAATTCCGCTGCAAAGGACTTTTTCTTCCGGCATTTCATAGAGCTTGTACTTCAGGGAACTGCTCCCTGCGTTGACAGCCATGCATTTATACATTTTCAATCTCCTCCTAAAAATAGGCTTTATGCAACTTGGTATTGTAAACCATTCTGGCTCTTTTACCTATCCCCAAAAGCGATGCCTTTTACCCTTTTGGCCGTCTAGGAATTTGCACAATTTCCTTTATAATAAAAAGGAAGGAGGGCACATGGACGCAAAATTTAAAACCGATTTTCTTTACGGCCAATGTTCGCGGGCTTTTGATTTCTTTGGAGCCCACTTTGGGCGAGGAATGGACGAAGACGGCCACGAAACGGATGGGGTGTGGTTCCGCTTATATTGCCCCTGTGGCCAAGACGTATCGGTTATTGGAGATTTCAATGGCTGGGACGTGAGAAAAAATAAAATGGCCTTGATCGATTCGTCGGGAATTTACGAAACTTTTATCCCCCATTTGCTCCCCTATCAATCCTATAAATTTCATTTCAAAAATGCGTTGGGGACCTATGTGGATAAAGCGGACCCCTATGCCTTTTTGTCGGAAAAGCGCCCCGCGTCTTGTTCTCGACTTTTCGATATCGAGAATTTTCCCTGGGACGATGAAGAATGGATGAAGAAGCGAAATCGGAATTTCGATAATGCCACTTCGATTTATGAAATGCACCTTGGATCGTGGAAGCGCGTAAGCGGAGAAGAATTTCCTAGCTACGAGCAAACCGCGGATTCCTTAATTCCCTATTTGCAGGAAATGGGTTATACCCACGTGGAAATCATGCCGATATCTCAGCACCCTTTCGATGGTAGCTGGGGCTATCAGGCAACGGGGTTTTTCAGCGCGGATTCTCGCTATGGAAATCCCAAACAGTTAATGTCGTTAGTGAATCGTCTTCATAAGGCTGGGATTGGGGTGATTTTAGATTTTGCCCCCGTCCATTTTGCCGTCGATGAATTCGGCCTCCGCCATTTTGACGGGACCCATCTTTACGAATATGGAAACGAACACGAAATCTCTCCGTGGGGCAGCGCGCAATTCGATCTTGGAAAAGATCCCGTCCGCTCCTTTTTGATTTCAGCGATGAATTTCTTTTTGGTCTATTATCATTTCGATGGCATTCGCGTCGATGCGGTTTCTAATTTGCTTTATTGGGAAGGAAACAAGAATAATGGGCAAAATATAGGAGCAGTTGAATTTATTCGACGATTAAATGGAAAAATTCACTACGAGCATCCTAGTGTGATGATGATAGCCGAAGATTCTACCGATTTTAGCGGGGTGACAAAGCCCTTGGAATATGGAGGTCTAGGCTTCGACTATAAATGGGATTTGGGATGGATGAACGACACGCTTAAATACTATTCGCTCGACCCCATTTTTAAGAAATTCAACCATCATCTTTTAACGTTTTCGATGGCTTATTTCTTTTCCGAAAATTTCTTGCTTCCCTTGAGCCACGATGAAGTGGTACATGGGAAGGGCACATTGCTGAATAAGATGTGGGGATGCGAAGAAGATCGCTTTGCATTGCTACGAAACTTATTCGTCTATCAATATGGCCATCCTGGAAAAAAGATGAATTTCATGGGTAATGAACTCGCCTCCTTCGACGAATGGAACGAGAAAAAGGAGTTGCCTTGGAGTTTGCTGACTTACCCCCGTCATGATTCGGTGAAACGTTTGATCCGAGACTTGAATCTTCTCTATGTTTACGAGCCCTGCCTCCATCAAGAGGAGTACAATCCTTCCCACTTTCAATGGCTCATGGTCGACAATTCCAATCAAAGCGTTTTCGCCTTCGAACGCACTTTAGGGAAAGATTCCTTTATCTTCTTGTTTAATATGACGAGTAATTATTATGAAAATTACACGATCGGCACGATGAATAAAGGCCAATACACGGAAGTTTTTAATTCAGACAAGGATGTCTACGGAGGCAAAAATCAGTATAATGGTTTGCCCCTTATTTCCGAAATGGGAACGGGACCCGAAAATCGGCCCTGCCACATGGTAGTTCAAAAGATTTCCGGCTTTGCGGCGATGATTTTCAAAAAAGTAGGGAAATACCCACCTCATCGTAAGAAAAAAAGAAGCGAACCCAACACAAAGAAAACCTTCAAACACTGATGAATAAGGAGTCGATATGTTCGATAATAAACTAGATTTCAAACAGACTTTTGAACGCCGTTTGGAAGAAAAATACGGTCGGTCCGTTTCGGATAGTCACATCACGGAGCGCTTTGACGTTTTAGGAGAAATGGTCCGCGATTATGCGGGTTATGATTGGCGAAACTGCCGAGAAACGATTCTAGGAGACAATCGGAAACAATTGATTTATTTCTCCATGGAATTCCTCATGGGGCGTTTATTGGTCTCTAATATGCAAAATTTGGGCATCTACAAGATGGCTAAAGACGGTTTGGCAGATTTAGGAATCGATATTGGCGAACTCGAAGATCAAGAAGCCGATGCAGGACTAGGCAATGGCGGTTTAGGACGATTAGCGGCTTGCTTCCTCGATTCCATCGCTTCGTTGGGTTATCCCGGACACGGCAATACCATTCGTTATGAATACGGGTTTTTCCGTCAAAAATTCGTTAATGGCCAGCAAGTGGAATTGCCTGATCAATGGTTATCCAATGGATTTGTTTTTGAAGTTCGGAAACCCAAACACGCGGTAGAAGTAGAATTCTATGGCAATGCAGAAACGTATCTAAAGCCCAATGGAGAATATGGTCTCCGCACGGTCAACGCCACCTGCGTTCGCGCCGTTCCTTATGATGTTTCGGTTCCTGGATACCGAAACGGAGTTGCCAACACCCTCCGCCTTTGGTCTGCTGAACCCAGCGAGAACAACCTTCCTTCCAATGTCTCCTTTGATGATTATTTAAATACGCTCAAAGAAATTTGCCGTGGCCTTTATCCTGATGATTCCACGGAGCACGGCCGCGTCTTGCGCTTACGCCAACAATATTTCTTGGTTTCCGCCGGGCTTCAATCTTGCATGAGAAGCTATTTCCAACGTTACCAAACCCTCGATACCTTCGCGGATTCTTATGTTTTCCAATTGAATGATACCCATCCGATTTTGGCAATTCCCGAAGCGATGCGCCTGTTGATGGATGTCTATGGATATGGGTGGGGCGATGCGTGGAACATCGTGACACACGTCTTCGCTTATACCAACCATACCGTGATGCCGGAAGCCTTAGAAAAATGGCCGGTCCAATACGTGCAGCATTTGGTTCCTCGCGTTTATATGATTATTGAGGAAATTAACCGCCGCTTTAATTTGTATCTCAATCAAAAAGGAGTTAGCGAAGCCGAAAGGTATTCGATGCAAATCATTAAAGATGGTCAGATTCACATGACCAACATGGCGATTTACACGGCCTTTAGCGTCAATGGTGTCGCTAAAATTCATACGAATATTCTCGAAAATTTCACGTTTAAGGATTTTTATCGCTTATACCCCAATAAATTCAACAACAAAACCAATGGCGTCACTCACCGCCGCTGGCTCATGTATGCAAACCCGCGTCTTTCTTCTTTCGTCACGAAACGCATCGGCGAGGAATGGAAAACGCATTACGAAGCGGAAATTGGGAAATTGCGCGCTTTTGCCGATGATGAGAATTCCTTAAAGGAGTTATTGTCCATCAAAAAGAAGAATAAGGTGGACTTTGTGAAATTCGTTAAAAAACAATACGGCTTGGAAATTGATCCCGATTCCATTTTTGATGTCCAAATCAAACGTTTGCACGCTTATAAGCGTCAATTGCTGAATGTCTTTCATATTATGTATCTCTATCAGAAAATCAAAGAGAACCCCTCCGTTGTTTTGACGCCGCACACCTATATTTTTGGGGCAAAAGCGGCCCCGAGTTACGCTTATGCAAAGAAAATCATCGAATTGATTTTAGCGGTGGCCGATACGGTGAATAACGATCCTGTCGCGTCCAAATTCATGAAGATTGTCTTTGTGGAGAATTATGGAGTCAGTTTGGCGGAAAAAATCATTCCTGCAGCCGATTTGTCCGAACAGATTTCTACGGCAGGAAAAGAAGCGAGCGGAACCTCTAACATGAAGCTCATGATGAACGGTGCCATTACGATTGGCACGTTAGATGGGGCCAATATTGAAATCGCCGATTTTGCCGGTCATGAAAACGAAATCATCTTCGGCTTAAAGGCGGATGAAGTCCAGGAAATGGTGGATCACCAATCCTATTCTCCTTGGGACGTCTACAACTCGGATGCTCGGGTTAAAGCCGTTATGGATAGTCTTTTCTCAGGGCCGTGGTCCAAAGGGAACCCCGACTGTTTCCGCATGATTTTCGATGAAATCATGAATCACAACGATCCTTTCTTTGTACTCGCGGATTTTGGCGCCTACATGGATGCATGCCAGCGCGCCGACGAGCTTTATTCGAATCCGATGGCGTGGGCGAGAGCCTCTTTGATTAATATTGCAAGCTCGGGCTATTTCACTAGCGATAGAACGATTGAAGAATACAATCGCGATATTTGGAATTTGAAACGCTTAGAAGTCGAGGAGAAGGAGTAAGAAATGGCGACGGTTACCCTTCCCGATATCACAATCCTTTCTTTGCTTGTTCCTAAGGCTCAGGTGGCGTTTGTACATAGAAACGATACCGTTCGCCAGGTTTTAGAAAAAATGAACTATCATCGTTTTGAACAAATTCCAGTTTTGGACGAGGAGGGGCATTATGTGGATAGCGTGGCCTTGGGCGATTTGCTTTTTTACCTTGTAAACAATCAGCTCAATTACAATCTAATTAACCACATTCCTTTATGCGATATCCCCCGTAATCGCAACGTTTGCCCTTTGCCGATTTCTACGCCTTTAAAAGCATTGATTCCCTATCTTGTAGAACAAAACTACGTCCCGATGGTAGATGACAAAGGAATCTTCATCGGAATCATTACCCGAAAAGCCGTTTTCACCACTTTATTCCCTCAAGATGCGCAAAACGAACCAAAATAATGCTTATTGAGCATACTTGATTCGATAAATCAGTATTCGTTTACGGAAAGAAAAGGTCTTCCTATAATATTTTTGTTAGCGTAAAGGAGAAAAATCACATTATGGCTAATCGTTTCTGTTTAAACCCCGTGAGCTATCACGGCTACGGCGCGATTGAGAACATCGTTCCGGAATTGCTTTCTCATCATTTGAAGAAAGTCCTCGTTGTCACCGATAAAAGCTTGGTGAAATTCGGCGTTGTTGCTAACGTTACCAAATTGCTTGATGCCGCGAAATTCGATTACGTTGTCTTTGATGACGTGAAACCGAACCCCACCATCAAAAATATCCAAGACGGCGTCGTCGCTTATAAAGAAGCCAAAGCCGAAGGCATCGTCGCCATCGGTGGCGGAAGTGCCATGGATACTGCCAAAGGCATCGGCATTATTGTTACTAACCCCAAGTTCGCAGATGTTCGCTCCCTGGAAGGAGCGGCTCCTACGGAAGAACCCTGCGTTTTCACCATTGCCGTCCCGACCACGGCTGGAACCGCTGCCGAAGTCACCATTAACTACGTTGTTACCGATGAAGAAAAGCACCGCAAATTCGTTTGTGTCGATCCTCACGATATGCCCAACGTTGCCGTTGTTGATCCGACCATGATGTCTTCCATGCCGAAAGGCTTGACCGCCTTCACCGGTATGGATGCTTTGACCCACGCGATCGAAGGCTACATCACCAAAGGTGCTTGGGAGATGTCGGATATGTTCCACATCAAGGCGATTGAAATCATTGCCAAAAACATTGAAAGCGCCGTTCGCAATGAAAAGAGTGGGCGCGAACAAATGGCTCTTGGCCAATATATCGCTGGCATGGGATTCTCCAATGTCGGCCTTGGCATGGTTCACTCGATGGCTCACCCGCTTTCTGCGGTTTATGACACCCCGCACGGAATGGCTTGCTCCATTCTTCTCCCGACTGGCATGCGTTTCAACGCTCCCTATTCTGGAGAAAAATATCGCGAAATCGCTCGTGTTATGGGCGTCCAAGGCGTCGATGCGATGAGCCAAGAGGAATATCGCGAAGCCGCAATCAACGCGGTTCAAAACCTCTCTCTTGCCGTTGGTATTCCTGCCAATCTCAAGGGTATCGTCAAGGAAGAGGATATTTCTTTCTTGGCTGATAGCGCTATGGCGGATGCTTGCATGCCAGGCAACCCCGCGCCGATCACCAAAGAGGATGTCGTCGCTCTTTATAAGAGCTTGCTCTGATTCTTAAAACAAAACCCGCTAATTTCCCTTTTTCCTTTATATGGCTAAGCCGAAACCTTGGCGGGTTTTCTTTTTTCGTTTGTTTTAAAGGGTGGTATAATATAGCGAAAGGATTAGAAGCCATGGGATATATTATTACGATAGGTAGAGAATTTGGGAGTGGAGGAAGAGAGTTGGGCCGTCGCCTGGCGGATGAACTCGGTATTGCCTATTACGACAGGGAAATCTTATTAGAAATTCAAAAGAGAACCCCCTATTGTCTTGCCTATATTGAGCGTGTGAGCGAAGAGAAATCCTTCAGTTTGCCGCCCATTCATTACGGAATGAGTTTTGACAATGGCTACGATACCGTTTTGAAACAGGATAACGATGTCCATATCGCTCAAAATGAGTTTTTGAAGGAAATTGCCTCCAAAAGTGACTGTGTGATCATTGGACGCGCCGCCGATTATGTTTTGAGGGATCTCCATCCCATTCGCATCTTTGTTTATGCGGATATGGAAACAAAACTGAAAAGGTGCCGCGAACGCCAAAAAAAAGAAGAGGCTTCCTTGTCCGATAAAGAATTTATCAAACGAATTCAAAAGGTAGAGAAAAATCGTTCCCGTTTCTACGAATTCTACACCGGTCAAGAGTGGGGATGTCGCAGAAACTACGATTTCATGGTTAATACTTCGCATCTAGACATTAAGATGCTGGCAAAGAATCTTGCTACCTTAATTAAAGAATCGAACCTATAAAAAGTCGCCGGATGAACCGGCGGCTTTTTATGTTGAGAGGAATTAATCCGCTTTGCCAACGGAACCAAAGAGTTCCATTTTCTCTTTAACTTTGGCTTGAATGGCCAAGAATCCGGGCTTAAGAAGTTTGCGCGGGTCATAGCCTTTGGAAGCGTTCTCTGCAGTCGGATTGGCTTTACCGGCAGCACAATATTCAATCGTGGCTTCCGCGAAGACCAATTGGCAATCCGTGTTGACGTTGATCTTGCTCATACCATGTTGGATGGCTTCCTTGATTTGATTGTCGGGGATGCCTGTTCCACCGTGGAGAACAAGGGGGATTCCTCCAGTCGCTTCTTGAATTTTCTCCAAAGCATCGATATGAAGACCCGTCCAGTTTTTCGGATAGATTCCGTGGATATTTCCAATTCCAGCAGCTAAGAAATCAACACCGAGAGCAACGATTTTGGCGCATTCTTCGGGGTCGGCAACTTCTCCGTCCGCCGTCACGCCATCTTCAGTTCCGCCAATCGCACCGACTTCGGCTTCGATGGAAAGTCCTTTATCATGGGCGATTTTGATGAGTTCTTTTGTTTTCTCAACATTTTCTTCGAAGGGCAAATGAGATCCGTCGAACATGATGGAGGTAAAGCCGGCTTCGATGCAGGCTAAGCAACCTTCATAGGTTCCGTGGTCAAGGTGCAATGCGACAGGAACGCTGATTTTAAGCGATTCGTCCAAAGCGTGAACCATGGCGGAAACCACTTTGAATCCGCCCATGTACTTGGCAGCGCCTTCGCTGACGCCAAGGATGACGGGGCTTTTCAAAGCCTCCGCTTCGAGTAGAATGGCTTTCGTCCATTCAAGATTGTTGATGTTGAAGTGGCCGACCGCGTAATGTCCGGCATGGGCTTCCTTCAAAATGCGTGTAGCATTGACTAACATTGTTTAAGACCTCCCTGTCTTATTAACGGCCTTATTATCGTCTTTTCTTAAGAAAAGTTCCATGTATTTACTATCACCGATTGGAAAAAGTCAAAACTCTCTCTTATGATGCCATATTTGTAGAATCCTTTGGACAAAGCCACAAGGCTGGGGGAAGATATGACTATGGAAAAACATTACCTTTTTCTATCTTCCGCCCCATTCGACAAAATTGCGTTCGAAGATCAACTGAGCCAAATCGGCGTTGACACTGACCACGTCGTTTATTTTGGGGATCGAAACGGTGAGTTTTTAGCCGATAGTAAAATCTATGCAAAATTAGATTCATTGTCGTTAGTTATTCGTGATGATTTAGGGGCTTCTATATCATTTTTGGCTGCGCATCAAAATACGGTATTGGAACAGGATTTGCTTCAAAAATCCGCCTCTTACTTCCCGTGCAGAGCCATGTTTCCTTCCGATGTAATTCTTAAGGAAATCTCGTTTGGGGATTATTCTGCCTATCCCCTGCTTAAAGCTTGTTTTGATAGTGTGCCCCATGATTTGTTGCTTACCGCGGGGACTTATTTGCGATGCGGGTGCGACGAATCACTTTCGGCCCAAACCTTATTTGTTCACCGAAACACTTTTTTGTATCGTCTTAACAAATTTATCGAACTTACCAACCTGGATATCCGCGACTACCATAATGCCCTTTTGCTTGAATTGTATTTCCAAATTAGCGTGAGCTATCGAAATTAATGATATTTGTGCACTGTGCACAAGACAGATTTCTTTTTTTCATTTATAGTTTTATCCATTGGAGGGCATAGCAATTATGCTGGGAAAAAATAAAAAAGCAGACGCCGAAAAAGTCGAAGAAGTCGCTGTGAAGGAAGAGAAAGTCGCCGATCCTACGATGGGCTACGTCTCCCTTCGCCACATTGACAAGATTTATGACAACAACGTTCAAGCCGTTTTTGATTTCAATCTTGAAATCCAAAAGAAGGAATTTATCGTTTTTGTTGGTCCTTCCGGATGCGGAAAGTCCACTACGCTACGTATGGTTGCCGGTTTGGAAGACATCAGCGCCGGTGACTTGTATATCGATGGAGAATACGCGAACGACAAAACTCCGAAAGATCGTGATATTGCCATGGTCTTCCAATCCTACGCGCTTTATCCGCACATGACCGTTTACAACAACATGGCATTCGGTCTAAAGATCCGTCATTTTGCTAAAGAAGAAATCGATCGCCGCGTTCGTGATGCGGCTAAAATTCTTCAAATTGAAGAATACCTTGATCGCAAGCCCAAAGCTCTTTCTGGTGGCCAAAGACAACGTGTAGCCTTGGGCCGCGCCATTGTTAGAAATGCAAAGGTCTTCTTGATGGACGAACCTTTGTCGAACCTCGACGCAAAACTTCGCGTTCAAATGCGTAGCGAAATCATCAAATTGCACAATACGTTAGGCGCGACGACGATTTACGTTACTCACGATCAAACGGAAGCTATGACGATGGCTGACCGCATTGTTGTTATGAAGCTAGGCCGCATCCAACAAGTGGGTTCTCCAATTGAAATTTATAATCACCCGGCGAACAAATTCGTCGCGACATTCATTGGCTCCCCGTCTATGAATTTGTTCAAAGGCCGTTATGACAAAGGGGATATCGTTCTCCCCGGAGGCTATCGCATTCATCTCTCTGACGAAGCGGTGAAAGCCCATGAAGATTTCTATAAGAGCGAAATCGAGACGACTGCCGCGGAGATCGAAAGGTTGAACGCTTCTATCCCTGTTCCAAACGAAGGTAAAGAACTTTCGAAAAAGGAAAAAGAAGAAGCGGAAAATATCCAAAAGGAAATCGCAACGAAAACCGAAGATTTGGCCTTCTTTAACCAAGCTCTTCTCGGAGAACATGAAATTGATTTTGGCATGCGTCCCGAAGATATCTTGGACGCCGACGATGAAGAAGCCTCTGCCAAAAAGATTGCCGAACCGTTTGAAGTCACCGTATCCGTCGCCGAACTTCTCGGCCATGAATACTATGTGCACTCCGACTTTGGTGGAATTGATATGGTGGCGAAGATTCCTTTGTCCCATGAGATCAAAGGTGGAGACGTCATGCACCTTGGATTTGTTCTTTCGAAATCCCACATCTTCGACTCCAGAACGGAAAAGAGAATTTTCTAAGTTTTCGAAAATCGTTCGCCCTGGGCCTCGGCTCGGGGTTTTCTTTTTAAAATGTAAAGAAATAAGCGAAAATACATGGAAACCAAAAAATATTTAAAAAAAATATTATTAGACTTTGTTTAATCAGTTGGGAAACCGATAAAAAATTTTCAAAAATATTTGGCCTTTTTTTACTCTAATATATTTGTAGAACCCATGAAGGCTGGAATCGCGGCGGCCTTTCTATAAGGGGCCTAGCTCACGTTCTAGATTGTCGTGAGCAAAAGCAGGCGATTAATCTTTAAAAGGAGACGTCACTTTTAAAGGGCAGTCGCAATGGCGGCGTATACCATCGCCTACTAGCTGAGGGCTGACATGGGGGCTACATTCAAGGGAAGAAGGGGCGGACCTTTTATCCTTTGCTGACCACAATTCGTCTTTTCTTCCCGCATTTTATGAAAGGAGATTCATGAAAAAAATCAAATTTACTCCAAAAACCTTCCGGGTTATCTGCCTGATTGTGTTTTTGGCAATGACGGTATTAAGCATCGCCATCCTTTTTGTTAAATCCAGCGACCAAAATAGCGTTGCCGCTTTAAGCAATAAGATGGATTTATGCCTTGCGTGCTTCATTGTTTTGGTGGCTTCATTCTTGTTTGCTATCGGCAATTACGTTGCGACAATAAGCGAGCGCCTTGAAATGGTTGAGGAAAAAGAAAAGGGCGAAACGGATTTCGCCCAAGAACACGACCAAGGGCTTTGATCGTTATTCGTCTTTCTTTTTCCAGTCCTTACGAGGTGTGCGAGGTTTATCGCTACGGAAGGAGCGGGTTTGGCGGCGTTCGCCGGATTCGTAAGGTTTTCTTTTGCCAAACGGTTTTCTGCGTTCCCCGTCTTTTTTGAAATCACCATACGATTTCTTTTCTTTCCCTTCGTAGTTATCGTCGTCGCGTCGAGGACGATAGGAACGGGGGGAATCCGAGTAAGGCTTGCCGCCATCACGTTTGCCGTAAGAATCGCTCCTGCGGTCGAATTCGCGATGCGGTTTTCTAAAGCTACGTTTTTCTTCTCCCTCAGGGTTGTCCGTTTGGAAGGAATGCGGGTTGTCTTTTCGGAAATCGGAACGCTCTCCTTCATTTCGACGGAACGGCCTACGTTCACCAACGTTGTGTCGGAACGAACGACGCTCGCCACTATCTCGATAAGAACGACCTTCTCCATCTTCGTGATGGTAAGCCCGGCGTTCTCCTTTTTCCGAATGGTCTGCTTCTCCGTCAAACGATTTGTCTTTGCCGAATCCTTTTTCCTTGAAATGGGCCCGGTCTGAATTCTGATCGAACGGACGAGATGGAACTGGTTTTCCAAGATCTGCTTGTTTCTCCAATTCGATTTTCAAAGCAGTCTTTCCTGCTTTTTCCTTGCAATCTTCTAAGAATGTTGGTAATTCCTCTTCGGAAATGACACGTATTCCTTTTGACTTTAACAGGCTCGTGGTGATGCCAGATCCCACAATTGTTGTGGAATTAAAATGGCCATTGTAGATATGGTGGACGCCGCAAGAAGGACTATTCTCTTTTAGGACTGCTATTTTGATTCCTAAAAAGGAGCAAAGCGCAAGGGCTTTTTCTGCTCCGCTATTATAAAAACGAGTGATATCTTTTCCCTTTTTCGTTTTCACGGCATCGTGAAAAATTTCGCCGGGCTCACGTGGGACGGGCAACCCGCCCTCCATTTCGGGACAAAAAGGGACAAGATCGTAGTATTGGTTTAGCTCAGACACAAGTTCGTTGCGACAATTACCGCCATCGAATCGGGTGTTGTCGCCGACGAGGCACGCAGAAATTAAGATTTTTTCCATAGCCTTGGTATTCTATTCTTATTTATGATTCAAGAAAACAAGAAGTATAATGCAAATCATGACTGAAGAAATCCTCATTCCTTTTGACGGCGGCTTGGTTAAGGTTAAACTTCGCTTTCACCGAACGAGCCATGTGACGATGCGCAAACTTTCGTCCGGTGGTTTTTCTTTGTCGATGCCGACCTATTACAAGCGAAATAGTCAAGAAGTCCAAAAAATTGCCATTAGTCTTTTGGAGAAATTCAAAATCTCTTATGAAAAGAGCAGAGCCAAGTATCACGGGGAGAAAAACTGGGGAGAAGATTATTGCTTTCTTTTTGGGGATAAGGTTGAAGGGGATTTTTCCAACAAAGAAGACGTCTTGGCATTTTTAAAAAGCCATGCCTTGCCTTATATAACAGATCGCGTTGCCTTCTATGAAAAAATGATGGGAATCTCGAAACCCTATAAAGTCCGTGTTCGGGATATGGGGACTCGCTATGGCTCCAATTCCGCCAAAACTCATGCTTTATCGTTTGCCGTC
>OIXA01000039.1_pt1 | contig 143194 bp, 101 predicted proteins | sample 1587721 | NCBI WGS metagenome assembly OIXA01 (sample SAMEA3888900, study PRJEB22519) | human gut metagenome | biome: human gut; feature: human-associated habitat; material: faeces | place: Denmark | collected 2013 | reverse complement strand
GGCGAGGCTGTGGTCACTGTGACGACCGAGGACGGCGGGAAGACGGCGACCTGCAAGGTGACGGTGAAGGCCAAGACAGTTTCGGTGACCGGCGTTGAGGTCAATCCGTGGGCGGTGACCCTGTCCGTACGCGGCACCTCCAAACTCTCTTACACGATCAGACCGGCGGACGCGACCAACCAGAATGTGAAATGGGAGTCAGAATCACCATCCGTCGCGACAGTCGATTCCGAAGGCAATGTGCAAGGCGTCGCCGCCGGAACGGCGAAGATCTGCGTGACAACCGAAGACGGCGGCTTCAAGTCCTACTGCACCGTTACCGTGAAAAAAGCGGAATCAAAATTCGAGGTTGGCGGACTGTGGTATGAATATTTTTATGGTCCAAACCTGGCAAGGGTGATTCCCGATCCTGACGGAAGCAAATACGGCGGGAATATCTCCATCCCCGGACAGATTGAATATGGCGGGATCACATATTCGGTCTATCAAATAGGAAGCCATGCGTTCTACGAGTGTGCAGATCTTAAGTCAGTGACCCTTGGCGAAGGGATTGAATACATTGGCTCCTATGCTTTCTATAATTGCCCAAATCTCGAAAGGATAACGTTCTCCTCCACGATGGAATCGTTCAACACTGACAATCCGGTGTTTGAACTCTGCCCGAAACTAGAGATAGTCACAACACCAAAGACCTCGGAAAGCCAGCTGAATTATTTCTACACCCACGGCGGGGCGTTGTATAGGCACTGCTATTATTCATCAGATACTGGAGAGACAGAAGTACTCTCCTGGCTTCCTGAAAAGACCACCGGCGTGTTCGCCATCAAGGATGGCGTGGAGGCTATTGATGAACACTCGCTTACTTTCACGGGTATCGACAAAATCATCATCCCGGAATCAGTAAAATATATCAGGGCAAGATTCTTTAATGACTCCAAAACCCCTCTTGAGATCGAGTTGAACTGGAGAACGAAAGAGGACATCGACAGGATTTCCACAATAGAGTCGGATCCTTCGAGATTCTTTTTCGTCCACACGGACCGCTCAGCCGTCAAGGTCACCGTCCCGAAAGGCACCAAGTCTCTCTATGAGTCGCACTGGCTCTGGTCTCACCTCGGCGGCATCGAGGAGCGCCCGTAGAGTCCCCGTAGAGTCCCCGTAGAGTTCCCGTAGCTCGCTGAAAAAGCGCCGCGGTTGCCTCGTGTGTCTTTCGCGGCAGTCTCGTGAGCGAAAAGCCGCGTTCTGCTCACGGAGGGGTCTTCCGAGGTTGTCTCGTGAGCGGAACGGCGCGTTCTGCTCACGAAAGGGTCTGCCAAGGTCGTCTCGTGAGCGAGACGGCGCGTTCTGCTCACGGAGTGGCCTTCCGAGGATGTCTCGTGAGCGGAACGGCGTGTTCTGCTCACGGAAGGGTCTTCTGCAGTGATCCCGGGCGACGGAAAGGTGTGGAAGTGTCGCATTGAAGACCTTGGGTCTGGTTGTTGGCACTCTGAATGACGAGGAAGTTGAAACACGGCCGGGAAAATTACTCATGCCCAAGGTCGCGGATGGGGATTCAATGTCGGCAACATGAAGATTACAAGGTAGTTCCGCTTATATGGCAAAAAATGAAGGTGGCCAGGTTAAAAAACTTGGTCACCTTCTTTTCGCCCTTCTTTTTGCCGGCTCGTCCGGCATATGTCAGTGAGGCCTCTCAGGGAGTGTCATAGGATCGGACCGAAATAGAAGATACGGATGTCCCCCTTTGTCTCACGGTACAGGGTGATCGATAGGTCGAACTCCAGAAAGCGGCCGTCCTTCGACACATGATAGTGGTTGAGATGGGCTCCGGTTACTGACTTATTGTCGCTCACATAATGATCCCCTTCGGTGCGCTCCAGAGGGATGTACATTGTGGCGACTCCGGGAAGGTCGAGTTCCACCAAGGAAACGTTGAAGCTGATGTGGCTTGGCTCGCCGCAGCGGCAGCGCCATCCGGACATCTTGACGCGAATGTCGTCCCCGTCATTGAATACCCATTTCTGGCTTCCCTCGAAATCTTTTCCCTTGACGTTGGTCAGGTTGCAGTAGTGCTGTTTGTCAACGGTTACATAGCCGCGCGGGGTCCCCTGCTGATCGTCAGGAAGTAATTGATTGCAGGAGACAATTCCTGCCAGCGCGATAAGGAACGGAAGGAATAAATGTCTGGTGCTCATAATTCAATAGTTTTTTAGTCTCTGACAATATAAATCCTATTGATACGCATTTCTTGCATCATCGGTTCCCGGAAAGGAAACTTTTTTTAGCATACGGTTCCCTCACGTCGGCAAACTCTTGGAAGATGTCTGTTACGAAAAACCCTTTTATGGTGCCGGAGAGGCTGGCATAAAAGGGCGCATAGGCGGCCGGGAGTCTATCTGGCTTTCCGGAGGACGATCTGGTCGGTGGTGCCGTCGTTGGCGACAACCTTGAAGGTGTCCTCGTCGGTCTTCAGGCGGACGGCGGGGAAGGTCCAGACCACACCGGAGGATTCCTCTGAGCTGACCATGCGATCAATAAGCCTGCCGTTCTGGTAAAGGGTCAGGTACTTGGCGTTGCTGTAGACCTTGATGCGGAGATCCTGTCCGGCTGGGAAGGACTTAAGGCGGCGCGATGTGATGTGTACCGTGGTCTCGTCCTTGTTCCACAGGGACTTGTAGAGGTAGAAGACATCTTTTCTCGTCTGGCGGTCACGGGTCACCAGTCCCTTGTCGTTCATGTACTTGCGGTCGTTGTTCCTTACAAACTTGACACCGTCCTCCGAATCCATGTAGCCTTCCTGGCGGTTGGCCACCGGGAAGTCGAACAGCACCCAGACGGAGGTGAAGTTCAGCCAAGGCATGGCCTTTATCTGGCGGACGTAGGACTCGTGGAAGCGGTTGCCATATTCCTCATAATGTCTGGAGTCGTCCTCCTTGTCGCGGACCGCGTCCGCCTGGTTCCACACATGGCAGAAAGGATTGATTCCGACACCATATTCAGAAAGATTGATCGGGCAGTCCGGTCTCAGCTCACGGACTTTCTTCAAGGAGGTGGTCAGCCCGCTGAAATCATTCGGGGTCCAGTACCAGCCATAGTAGATGTTCTGCGAGCAGAAGTCGCCCTTGAGGTAAGGGTAGCCGTCGCGGGCCAGCCTTGAGCAGTCCGTGAAGCCGACATAACGGTCAGGGTCAAGGCTCTTGGTGTACTCGTATAGCCTTTTCGTCTCGCGGGCCACTCTCTCCGCGTCGAAAGCGCCCTGGAGATCACTGTTGTTGCCCCAGGTGTCCAGCTCGTTCCACATACCCCAGAAAGCGATCGAAGGATGGTTGTAGAGATTGTTGACCATCTCCTTCATCTGGTGATGGATATTGTTGAAATAGGACTGAGGGGCATTCTCCCCGCACACATTCACCCAAGGCACCTCTGTCTGGACGATGATGCCGAGAGAGTCGCACTGCTGGAAAGCGAAGTCGTTGTGAGGATAGTGGGCTAGGCGGAGGAAATTGGTGCCCAGCTCCTTCACGATGCGGTAGTCACGCCTGTAGTCGGCCTGGGTCAAGGCTGAGGCCTTTCCGTCGGTGTCCTGATGCATGGCCACTCCGCGGAGCCTGTACGGACGGCCGTTGAGAAGGAAGCCTCTCTCCGGATCCATCTCTATCGAGCGGTAGCCGATTTTTGTCTCGGCGATGTCCATCATTCTCTTGCCCTTGAATAGCTCCACTCTGAGTGTATAGAGATAAGGATCCTTGACACCGTCCCAAAGATGAACCCCCGAAAGGAGGAACTCATGGTCGAAGTCGTATTCAGAGAAAGCTCCCACGGGGATTTCCCTGTCGGCCTGATAGGCGAGCTGGCCGTTGGACTCAAGGAGCTGCACCCTGACAAGGATGTTGGCGTCCCTGTTGCCGGAGTTGACGATCTTGGTCCTGACATTGGTGACGACCTTCTTCTTGGTGACCTCCGGAATCTCGCAGCGGATCCTGTACATGCCGTAGTCCTCGGGAGTCAGGTACACATCCTCCATCACGAGGAGCCACACAGGGTTGTGTAGGCCGCCGTTCTTGTTGAAATCCGAAGTGACGGGAGCCATCTGGACATCCTCGGTGTTGTCGCAGATCACCTCAAGACGGTTGACACCCTTCGTCAGGGCCTCGGTGATGTTCACGGAGAAAGGGGTATAGCCTCCTTTGTGGATGGCCACCTGCTCGCCGTTGACCTTGACGACCGCGGCCTGGGCCGCACCCTCGAAAAAGAGGTAATGGGTCTTTTTAATGTCCGTGATCCTCAAATCACAACGATAGGTCGCCTTGCCTCGGTAGTAGTAAGGAGAATGGCCGTCCTCGGCATTGTAGGAGTGCGGTACCTGCACTGTCTGCCAGGTGGAGCCGTCCTTGCTGAACTCCCATTCCTTAAGTTGCTCCTGACGGAAACCACGGATCTGGGCTCCCATAGGGAGGACAGAAAAAAACATCGCCGCTACCACGGCGCAAAGAAGATGCCTTTTCATCGAGATGATTGATTTGATCATAATTAGACAAAGTTAGCAAAAATCATCGGAATTTCTTAACTTCGCAGCTGATAAACATCAATCATTTCTCCTTATGGACAGAAATTGCTTAAGAAACTATGACAAAACAAGGAAGGTTCACGACTGGTTCAGGTACTTCGCTCCGGTCTTCATCACCTTTTCCGTGGCGCTTGGCTTCATCACAAGAATATTGCTGCTGTTCACTCCGCCTACCGTAATCGGATTCACGGCGCTGGAATGGCTTAAGATCTTTCTGTTAGGCTTTGTCAATGATGTGGCGTTCTCCCTGCTCGCTCTCGCACCGGCGATGGTGGTGCAGGCCACGCTGAACGACGCCAAGTACAAAAAGCCGCTCTGCTACATTATCGGAGCCGCCCTGCTCGCCTTCGCGGTCTATTCATTGCTGCCATCCAACATATTCACTGAATATGGTTCCGTCGTTCCGACGATAGCCCGTCTGCTCTCCCTCCTGCTTCTCGGCGCGTTCTGCCTGAGGCTGTTCATCCCGAACATCAGGAAGGGTTGGTGCAAGGCCGGACTGCTGTTCACTATGGGGCTGTACATATTCCTGATGATAGTGAACGCCATCTCTGAGTGTGTCTTCTGGAACGAGTTCGGCGTGAGGTACAACTTCATAGCGGTTGACTATCTGGTCTATACGAACGAGGTGATCGGGAACATCATGGAATCATATCCTATCGTGCCGATGTTCCTCGGGGTCTTTCTTGTGGCGGTGCTGATCTGTTGGCGGCTGTTCCGGCGGAAGGATTTCAGCGAGTCCGGCAACGGGGGAGCCGTTCCGTTCCTGGCGACATTCGTCATCTATGCGGTGCTGTTCGCCGGAAGCTTCTTCTGGCTGCGTTTCAGCTACCGTAACCTCCAGAGCTCCAATAACTACGCGACCGAGTTGCAGTGCAACGGATGCTGGAATTTCCTTGAGGCCTACAGCAGCAGCACTCTTGAATATGACAGGTTCTATCAGATGCTTCCCGAGGATGAGGCGCTGGGGCTCAAGCTCGCGCTTTGCGGCCAGGTTCCTGGCCGAGAGGAGGCTGGCTCCGCGGTCCGGCAGGCAGACCAGCTGGCCGATGCCGCCGTGCGGATGATAAGGGACTCCGTTCCGCCTGTCAGGAAGAACATCGTGATGATCACCGTCGAGAGCCTGAGCGCCGATTTCCTCGCCGCCTATGGCAATGAGGACGGCATCACTCCGAATCTGGACACGCTCATTGAAAAGAGCCTTGTCTTCGACAACCTCTACGCCGCCGGCAACCGGTCCGTCCGCGGCCTTGAGGCCCTGACCCTCTGCATTCCGCCGAGCGCCGGCGAAAGCCTTATCAAAAGGCCGGACAACGCCGGACTTTTCTCTACCGGCACCGTGCTGAGGGAGAACGGCTACACGACCTCGTTCATCTACGGCGGCGACAGCTATTTCGACAACATGCGCGCCTACTTCTCCGGCAACGGCTTCGAGATCATCGACAAGTACTGTTACCCGAAGGAGGACATAACGTTCAGCAACATCTGGGGTACCTGCGACGAGGATTCGTACAGGGTGGCCTTGAAGGAGTTTGACAAGAAGGCCGAGAGCGGGACTCCGTTCCACGCCATCATATTCACAATCAGCAATCATCGTCCGTACACATTCCCGGAAGGGAAGATCACCTACGACGGTGAGATGAAGTCGCGCTCCGCCGCCGTGAAGTACACCGATTTCGCCATCGGCCAGTTCCTCGCCGAGGCCTCGCGCAGACCGTGGTTCGGCAACACCGTGTTCATCGTCGTGGCCGACCACTGCGCCTCCAGCGCCGGCAAGACCAGCATCCCGGTGGACAAGTACCACATACCGGCGATCGTCTATTCCCCGGGCTTCATCCAGCCTCGGAGGGTGGAGAAGCTTTGCTCCCAGATTGACCTGATGCCGACCATCTTCTCCCTGTTGCACTTCTCCTATGACTCGAAGTTCTACGGCCGGGACATCCTCGCGCCGGACTACAACCAGCGGGCGTTCATGGCCACCTACCAGGATCTGGGCTACTACAGTGATGATGTGCTGACCGTCCTCTCGCCGGTCCGCCGCATCCGGCAGTTCGACGTGAGGGAGACCGGACCGTGGAGCCACACCGAGACGCCGAAGGAGACACCGGCGGACTCCCTGGTGAGGGAAGCCCAGGCATTCTACCAGACTGTCAACCTTAAGCCGTGGTAAATGTCAGACAGATAGCCGCAAGATAAACTATCAGGTATGAACAAAAAAATCCTCTATTACATCGCCGCCCTCCTTTGGGGAGCGCCGGGGGTTGTCATCGCCGTCAAAGGCATCCAGGCGTACTTGACAATGCCTACGGAAAGGCTCTGGTGGCTGCTGCTCATCACGGCCTTTGTGCTGATGTGCTTCTACCTCATGTTCCGCAAAGCCGTGAACAAGTACTCGGCGCGCATCGCCGGACTGCCGCGGAAGACGACTCCCTGGCAGACATTCCCACCCGGCGGATGGATTCTGATTGTGGGCATGGCATGCCTTGGCGTCAGCCTGAAGTTCATACCCGGACTCCCCGCTGAATTCATCGCATCCTTCTACTCCGGCCTCGGCCCGATGCTCATCCTCGCGGCCTGCCGGTTCATATTCAAATCCTTTATTCCCTGACGTAGTGAGGCATCTCCGATGGAGTGATGATGGAGATCTCGCATAGCCCCTTCACCTCGCCGTCTTCCTTCCAGGCGCTCTGGAAGATGAATTTGTGTACACCTTGCTTCTCGATGGTGTAGCAGTTCGTGCCGCCCGTCTCCAGCAGGTGACGGATTATGCCTGCGGAACGTTCACCGTGGCAGCCGAAAAGGTTCTTTCCGATCAGGCTGCCATGCTTCTCGTACTGTCTCACGGCAGGATCGTTCTGATAGATAATCACTCCGTCCTTGTCGCAGACGGTTATGGAGCAGTTCAGCTCCTTGGCCCAGTCAGGTATTATCATAATGTGATTAGTTAAGAAGCTGTTTTGAATTGTTTGAAATGTTCTTTGAGGTGAAAAATCTTCATTTTCTTCCCGCTTCTTCAGTCAGATAGCACCGCTATCTTCCTTGGAAGAAGCGGTCGAAACTGAAGTTTTTCACTCTCAAACCTTCAAACAAACAATTCAAAACAGCTTCTAATTGTTGCGAAGATAAGCATTCCTTCCCGAATGTCCCTGCTGTCCCGTGAGGAAATCTACCGGATGTTGCGGCGGACGGGGAGGAGGGCGATGATGTAGCCGATGAGGGCTACACCGGCGATGGTGGCGAGGACGTCCTGCCACTGGAGGATTACGGGGTAGGCGTTCACGAGGAAGCTGCCGGGCATCTTGATGAAGCCGAAGTGCTGCTGGGCGAGGGAGAAACCGATGCCGATGACAAGACCGGCGGCGAGACCGAGAAGGGAGATCAGCCAGCCTTCCAGAGTGAAGGTGTGGCGGAGCATCTGGTCGGTGGCCCCGAGGCTGCGGTAGGTCTCGATGTCATCCTTCTTCTCGATGATGAGCATCGTGATGCTGCCGAAGATGTTCAGGGCGATGATGATGATGACGAAAATGAGGATCAGGAATATCGCCGCCTTCTCGTAACGCATCATCTTGTAGAGCGACGGATTCTGGCGGAAGCGGTCCAAAACCTTGAATTCAGGGCCTAACTCTTTCTGAATATGCTTGATCGCGGAACGGATGTCTTTCGCGGTGGAGCCTTCGGCCAGGCGGATCTCCACTCCTGAAACCTCTTCCTCATAGCCAAGCAGCTTTCTCATCTCCTCGATCGGCACGATCATCAGATCATCGTCAATCTGCTGGTTGACCGAGAATATTCCTGAAGGGCGCATCCGTACGGTTTCAATCGAGGCCGCCGGGTTCGCGAGCGAGAAATTCCTGTCCCTGATCGGGAAATATAATTCCGCGGAGGCTAGGAACGCCGGATTCATTCCCATCTTGTAAGCCAGGCCCGCGCCGACAACCATCTGCGGCAACTGGCCTTTGTGCAGGGAAAACTCTCCGTTGGTGATGTGTTCCGCAAGAGGAGATTCCGCCTCGAAAGCGCTGTCCACGCCCTTGGCCTTGGCTATTCCCTGATGCCCGTCATAGTCCACGAACACATTCTCCTGAAGGATGAGGTCATATTCACCGATCATCGGATTCGCCTTGATCCGGTCGAACGCCTCGCCTTCGGGGATGAAGACCTTGCCTTTGGCGGGGGTGATGAGAATGTCCGGCTCGACATTGCTGAGTGTCGATTTGACAAGTTCGTCGAAGCCGTTGTAGATTGAAAGGATGATGATCAGGGCAGCCGTCCCTATAGCCATACCGACGGCACTGATCGCGGAGATGATGTTGATCACGTTGTGTGACTTCTTCGCGAACAGGTACCGTCCGGCTATGAAAAGGGGCAGGTGCATAACCTACTCTGTTATTCAGGCTTGTAGGAATCCTTCAAGGCAGTTGTCTTATTGAATATTACCTTGTCGGCGGTGCTGTCCGGATCCTTGTAGTAGTAGCCGGTACGCTCGAACTGGACGGCGATTCCGGAGTTGTCCTCAAGAAGGGCCGGCTCGGCGTAACCTTTGGCGACGGTGAGGGACTCCGGGTTGAGGAAGTCCTTGTAGTCCTTGTCCTCAGGGATGGAGTTCATGTCCTCCTTGACGAAGAGACGGTCGTAGTTGCGGATCTCGATCTCTTTGGCATATTCAGTTGAAACCCAATGGATGGTGCCTTTGACAGAGCGCCATTCGCCTCCTCCCGGCTTCGTGGTCGGGGCGTAGGTGCACCTCAGCTCGACAACGTTGCCATCAGCATCCTTGACGACCTCCTCGCACTTGATGATGTAGGTGTATTTCAGACGAACCTCTCCGTCTGGTTTGAGGCGGAAGAACTTCTTCGGAGCGTCCTCCATAAAGTCGTCGCGCTCGATGTAGAATTCTCCCGTGAACGGAACCTTGCGGGTGGCTCCCTCCGGCTCGGCAGGGTTGAGAGGGCAGTCGAACCACTCCACCTTGCCCAGCTCCCAGTTGGTGAGGGTGACCTTCAAAGGTTTCTGAACGACCATATACCTGTTGGCCCTTGCGTTAAGATCCTGGCGCACACACCATTCCAAAAGCTGGATGTCCATCATCTGGTCACGCTTTGAGACTCCGATCTTCTCGCAGAACATCTTGAGGGCCTCGGCGGTGTAGCCACGGCGGCGAACTCCGCAGAGAGTAGGCATACGTGGATCGTCCCATCCGGAGACAAGGCCTTTCTGGACGAGTTCCAGAAGCTTTCTCTTGCTCATCAGGGTGTAGGTGAGGTTCAGTCTGGCGAACTCGTACTGGTGGCTCGGCCAGATCTCAAGGGTCTTGATGAACCAGTCGTAAAGAGGTCTGTGCACATCGAACTCAAGTGTGCAGATCGAGTGGGTGATGTGTTCTATGGAGTCGCACTGGCCGTGGGTGAAGTCGTACATCGGGTAGATGCACCACTTGTCGCCCGTGCGGTGGTGCGAAGCGTGCTTGATGCGGTAAAGAATAGGATCGCGGAACATCATGTTCGGGGAGGCCATGTCGATCTTCGCGCGGAGAACCTTCTCTCCGTCGGCGTATTTTCCGGCCTTCATGTCCCTGAACAGACGGAGGTTCTCCTCCACGGAGCGGTTCCTGTAAGGACTCTCGGTTCCCGGCTTGTCCACGGTGCCGCGTCCCTTGCTGATCTCCTCCTGGGTCTGGTCGTCCACGTAGGCCTGACCGCGCTCGATCATCTGCTCGGCCCAGGCGTAAAGCTGGTCGAAATAGTCGGAAGCGTAAAGTTCCTTGTCCCACTGGAAGCCGAGCCACTGGATGTCCTCCTTGATCGAATCGACATATTCAGTGTCCTCCTTGGTCGGGTTGGTGTCGTCAAAGCGGAGGTTGGTCTTTCCGCCGTACTTCTGGGCGAGCCCGAAGTTGATGCAGATGCTCTTCGCGTGTCCGAGATGGAGGTACCCGTTAGGTTCCGGAGGGAAACGTGTCATCACGCTCTTAACTCTTCCGGACTTCAGGTCGTCCTCTATTATCTCCTCAAGAAAATTGAGTTTTTTCGGCTCTTCGGCCGTTGGATTTTTCGCTTCTTCCATTTTCTGTCACTATTAAACTCACAAAAATACAAAATATTCCGCAGTTCCCCCAAAACAACTTCACACCTCCAGTGACTGTTTTTGACGATTCAGATTTTTTCCTTATTTTTGGAAAGTAATGTCACTGACTCCGTAGAAATGTTCGAAACAAGAGTCAAGTTTCTAGGCCTTTATAATGGTCATGGTTACGTTGCTGGAAATTATTTGAAAAATTTGCTATGAGATTTGTCTGTTATATCTGTTTGATAATTTCGATAGTTAGTTTTGTGCTTTATGTCGTTTATGATGTAATGGTACTTTTGGCTTTAGCCTTTATTTCTGCAATCTTGTCAACTGTGATTTATAAGAAGATGCGTAAAGATAAAACACAGTCTTGACTCTTGTCAGGAATAATTTTAGCCAGAAATCACATCCTTCATCAGTACAGCCGATAGCCGCGCAGAGCCCGTTGTTTGGCGAGGTGGCCGGGACAGAGGGATTCGAGGAGGGCGTGGAACCGCGGGCCGTGGTCTGGGTGGCGGAGGTGGCAGAGCTCGTGGAGGAGGACGTAGTCCCGCAGCTCGTCCGGGATGCGTACGAGGTTGAGGTTCAAGTTGATGTTGCCTTTGCGCGAGCAGCTTCCCCAGTTCGAGGAGTTGTGCTTGATGCGGACGGAATTATATTCAAATGAATATCTTTCCGCGAGTTCCCGCAAACGCTTCGGGAGTACTTCTTTCGCCACCCTGCGAAGTTCCTCTATCTCCTTAGGAGTAGGAATATGCCCGGCTCCGATCCGCTCGCGCTGCCGTGCCTGGACTTTCAGGACCCAGTCTTTTTTTGCCAGGAAGAATTCCAGTCCGGCCTTGTACGGAACGAAGTAGGGTACAGTGACAGTAACGCCCCTGCGGGGATTCACACGGAGTGTCACCCTGCGGGAGCGAACGTTTTTCCGGATTGTTACGGCTCCGGCGTCCGGATCGTCATAGATTTTCTCCATGGGTCAGGTCGTCGGCGCTCGGAACCACATCGCAGGATCCCTGTGGCGAGTCAGCCTTGATTCTTGACAAGTACCTGACAGCCAGGAACAGGACAGCGGCGCTGACAATGAATATGCCCGCGTAGACTTTCATCGGGATGATGTCCAGAAGGCTTGCGTCGGCTCCCAGATCCCTGAACGCCGGCAGTTTGGAGGACAGCACGGAGACCGTGTTGTTGACGCAGTGCATCAGCATCGTGAGCTTCAGCGAGCCGGTCTTGTAGTAGGCGTAGCCGAAGAAACTTCCGAGAATGAACGCCGAGATCCCCTGCCAGAGATTACCGTGGATCGTGGCGAAGAAGATGGCCGAGATGGCGATGGCGAGAGCCGGGTTCATGCCTCTCCTGCTTCCGTCCTCTCCCGGCTCACCCTTGCGGGAATAGTTCAGAAGACCTCTCAGCACGACTCCTCTGCACATCCATTCCTCCAGAACCGGAGCCAGCACGCTCATGCTCAGAAGGCTGACCCACAGCGGACCGTCAAGGAGAGTCTCCAATGTCCTCACCAGGTTCTCATCCATGTCAGGCAGCACGCTCATCAAAGGTTCCAGCATCATGGCCAGAGCCACCGTGCCGAAAGCCATGAGGAGAGCCGTGAGCGCTCCTCCTTTCGACCCGAAATGATTGCTGTCCAGGGCGTAGCCCCTGTCGAATGTGGAGTTGCGCATGCTCTTCAGCCTTACATACATCAGGACAGGCAGGAACTGCACCGGGTAGACGATCAGCATGCTGTAGTAGAGCGGGAATCCCGGCAGGAACAGCAGAAGTCCGAGGTTCACAAGGCCACCGATGATCATTCCGACCAGAAACCAGGCAAGTATGGCGAAAACACCGGCCACGCCCGGAGTGTACCAGGCGCAGCCGGAGAAGAGGTCGTAGTTCTTCTCGACCTTTCGTGTCTTGAGGAAAGGCATTATTTCTTCCAGAGAGGTGTAGGGTAGACACCCTTGTCGACAAGCTCCTGGAACTTGGCAACAACGCCCGGGCGATCCTCCTTGTAGGTCACGCCGAACCAGTGGGAGTCCGTGGAGAGAACCTCGCACTTGTAGCCGCGTTCCTTCATCAGGATGTCAACGGCGTAAGGGATGAAATATTCCTTCTTCAACTCGTTGATGTTCTGCTCAAGGAAGCTGCTGAACACCTCTTCGCTGAGTTGGAAGTAGTCAGGGGTGAAGCCCCACATGTTCATGGAGCAGAGGGCCTTGCCGTCGAGCTCGACGTGGGTCTGTCCGTTGACGGAGTTGTCGCCATAGACCTTGCCGTCAGCCTCTTTCCCGATGTTCAGGTGCTCGGCCACGCCCGTGAGGTGGAGATCCTTGTCGTAGTAGCAGATGCCACGTGAGACCTTGCCATATTCGGAGAGAGTGTTGTCAAGCTCGAAGCCGACGATGCTGCATGTGCCGGTTGTGCCTTCGTGGGCCCTGAGCCAGTCGCCCAGGATCTGGAAGGACTCCTTGCCGTAGTAGTCGTCACCATTGATGACGGCGAACGGCTCGTGGATGACATCCTTTGCCATCAGCACGGCGTGGGCGGTTCCCCAAGGCTTCTGCCTCTCTGGATTGAGGGTGAACCGTGACGGTATCTTGTTCAGTTCCTGGATGACGAAGTCGAACTCCAGCGGAGTCCCGTCAGGGCAGGTCACGCCGCTGTATTTCTCCTTCACGGTCTGCTTGAACTGTTCGAGGAAATACTCCCTGACGATGTAGACAACCTTGCCGAAACCGGCCTTGACGGCATCGTAGATTGAGTAGTCAATGATGGTCTCGCCGTTCGGCCCGAGTCCGTCCATCTGCTTCAGTCCGCCGTAACGGCTTCCCATTCCGGCCGCAAGTACAAGAAGTGTTGGTTTCATTTTTTTTTGGATATTAATGTTTTCAACAATCGGTTTATTTCACAAATTTAGTTATTTTTGTACAAATAAAGCTCTTTTCGCCGTGGGAAAATTCAAGGACATCTGGGACACCGGTAAAGATGGCAGGAACGCCGAGAAACGCTCCTTCATCCGCTATGCCATTGTGGCCACAACCTTGTTCGTTGTCCTGGTCGGTTTCGTGAACCAGAACAACATAGTCCGCTGGGTAAAGGCCGGATTCGAGATCCGCAGCCAGGAAAGACAGATCGAGAGGTACAGCACCGAGATCAAGGAGATGGACAGCCAGATCCACGGTCTGACCTCCAACCGTGACTCACTGGAGCGTTTCGCCCGCGAGAGCTTCGGATTCGCCGAACCTGGCGATGATGTCTATGTGGTTGGAAAATAATTGTTTAATGAATATGGATTTTCATTCTCTTCTGGCGGTGTCCCCGATCGATGGTCGGTATGCCGCCAAAACCGCCGCGCTGAGGCAGTATTTCAGCGAGTTCGCCTTGATCCGTGACCGCGTACGCGTGGAGGTGGAATATTTCATCGCCCTGTGCGAAATTCCTCTGCCACAGCTCGCCGACTTTGGCGAAGGCACTGGTGCGACCCGTGAGGAGCTGTTCGCCAGCCTGCGCCGGCTCTATCAAGCGATGACTCCGGAAGACGCCCAGAAGGTAAAGGACATCGAGAAGATCACCAACCACGATGTCAAGGCCGTTGAATATTTCATCAAGGAGAATTTCAAGACACTTGGAATATCCCGCTGGCAGGAGTTCGTCCATTTCGGCCTCACCTCGCAGGACATCAACAACACCGCGCAGCCTCTGATGCTGAAGGAAGCCCTTGAGAATGAATATCTTCCCGCACTCCACGAGGTAATCTCCATCCTTGCCGCCGATGTCGAGGCCTGGAAGGATGTCCCCATGCTCGCCAAGACTCACGGCCAGCCGGCCACTCCGACCAGGCTCGGCAAGGAGTTCCAGGTGTTCGTCGCCCGTCTTGAGGAGCAGCTGAGGCAGTTCTCCCTTCTTACCTGGCCTGCCAAGTTCGGAGGGGCTACCGGCAACATGAACGCCCACAAGGTCGCCTTCCCGGACATCGACTGGCCTTCGTTCGCCGAGGGTTTCGTGGCCTCCCTGGGACTCAAGAGATCCTTCCCGACCACCCAGATTGACCACTATGACAACCTGGCCGCCATCTTTGACTGCCTGCGTCGCATCAACACGATCCTCATAGATCTCTGCCGTGACATCTGGACCTACATCTCGATGGAGTACTTCCATCAGCAGGTCGCCAAGAACGAGGTCGGCTCCTCGGCCATGCCTCACAAGGTCAATCCTATCGATTTCGAGAACGCCGAGGGTAACCTCGGCATGGCTGACGCCGTGCTGACGTTCCTGTCGATGAAGCTTCCGATCTCAAGGTTGCAGAGAGACCTGACAGACTCCACCGTCCAGCGCAACATCGGTGTCCCTGTGGCTCACGGTTTGATCGCCCTGGCATCTTTGAAGAAAGGACTCGGCAAGCTGATCCTGAACCGCCCGGCCATTGACGCCGACCTGCACCGTAACTGGGCTGTGGTCGCCGAGGCCATCCAGACTATCCTGCGCCGCGAGAATTACCCGAATCCGTACGAGACTCTCAAGAACCTCACCAGAACGGGTGCCGCCATTGATGAGCGGACCATCGAGGATTTCGTCAATGGCTTGGATGTCAGCGAGTCAGTGAAGGAGGAACTCCGCTCCATAACCCCTTGGAACTACACCGGCTTCTAGGCCAGGCCGTAGTACCGAGTGCTGGAATCCAAGGATGGATCACAGTGTCGGGGGCGTAGGTTCCGGGTACCGGAATCAAAGAATCAGCAGCAGGGCGAAGACATAGAGGATGAAGCCCTGGAAGTGAAGGCGCTTCCTGGTGCTGGAATGAAGCATTTCCTCGGTCGGGTCGTCCACGGTCTTCCCGCTCAGCGTCTCACCGGACGGGATTCTACCATTGGAATATTTCCGGATCAGCTCGCCGTCGCTGAACCACGTCGCGCCGCCGTTCGAACGGTTAAGGCTGACAAGGGTCTTTCTGTCGGCGTGGTAGGTTGAGGAAAGCAGTCTGGAATGGATTTCGGGCGTGAGTGCGGCCAGGTTGTCGAACTGGTCTTTGGACGAGGAGACCAGCAGCAGGGGAGTGAACCCGGCGGCCTTGGCTCCGTCCAGGGCGTCGGCGATCCTTGTCCACCGGTCTCCGCTCAGTCTCCCGGCGTCATAGACGGAAACGGCCAGCACGTTGCCGACGGTCGCCAGCTTGTCGTGATAGTTGCCCAAGGAGTCATAGAAGGAAAGCGCCGGCTCGTTGTCCTCGACATCAGTGCCGTTGATGAATATGGTCTCAGTACGGACGTAGGTCCAGGTCGAGTCCGGGAGGTTGTCCAGATCAAAGGCTCCTTCCTGGCCGTTCTTCTCGTAGATTATCGTAGATTTGTAGTACCCTGTCTCGTCATCGTTCCCGTCGTCATCATCCTCCGAGGCCAGCAGCTCGCTGCCAGGGGTGAATGCAGTGTAGTCCACCAGCGGGATGGCGCTCAACGAGTACACCGTGAATGCTATGAGTGAGGCGGTCACGATGCCGAAGGAGACATATTTCCGCTTCCTGTTCTTGCCGAAATTCCTGAACGGAAGGAATGCCGTCAGCGCCAGAGCCAGCAGCACAAGGTTCTTCAGGAATGTCTGGAAATTAGTAAGATGAATCACTTCCCCGAAGCATCCGCAGTCCGTCAGCGAGACGGGATTGAAGATGGCGAGCAGGAGGGTGAGCGCCGTGAAGAAGACAATCATGGCGGTGGTGATCACGGCGACCGGTTTCCTCCACACTCCGCAGATCATGGCCGACCCGAGAATCGCCTCCAGGAGGGCGAGGGCCACGGCTCCTGCCTTTGCAAGTGGAAGAAGGAAGGTGATGTGGAGGAAGCGGAGGTAGCCTTCCATCACCAGCCCGGCTCCGACAGGATCAAGGAGCTTGAATATTCCAGCGATCACGAAGACCACTCCTATGATGAAAGCGCACAGCCTTCTCAGCCTGAAAAGGTAAACGTTCTTCATTTTTTCTCGATGTGTTCGTCAATAATTTCTTTGATCTTTGCGAATATCGCGTCCGGCGGCAGCATCTCTCCCGACTCGTCCGAGCAGTCGATCCTGATGAGATCCGGGTCAAGCGTGGCTTGCCGGCGGTAGATGGCCTGGACTTGCCGCTGGAATTCGATGTCCGCCTCGTGGATGTCCTGCGAACCGTGGAGATAGTCCCTGTCACTGCCTGTGCGTGACTCCTCCAACTTGCTCTCGATGAACGAGATAGGAACATCCAGGAATATGTTCAGGTCAGGTTTCGGCAGGGCGAAATCGCCATATTCAGTGTCGATGATCCAATTCCTCAGGCGCTCTCTCTCGTCCGGATCCGGCAGTTTCGCGCATTGGTAGGCGATGTTTGAGTAGACGTATCTGTCGAGCAGCACCGTGCCGCCCTCCGAAAGAGCCTTCCTCATGGCAGGGGCCGCTCCGTGCCTGTCCTCGGCGAACAGCAGTGCCACCAGTTGCGGGTGCACCGCCTCGTTTGAGCCGAAGTCCCCCCGGAGGAAACGGCTGATGAGATCTCCGTAGACGGGTGCGTCGTACCTTGGAAAGTGGATGTACTCCAACTCCGGGCAGATCTTTTCGAGATATGCCCTTAACTTCTTGACTTGCGTTGATTTCCCGGCTCCGTCCAAGCCTTCCAGAACGACCAACATAGCGCGATTGTTTTCTTTATGCGCAAAGATATTCATTTTTTGTCTAATTTTGCTGAAATTTTAACCATTATGGGAAGCTCTGTAGACAGAAATATCCAGGTGATGGGCATTGTCAACCTCACCGACGACTCGTTTTTCGCGGGCAGCCGCAACCTCCGTCCAGACGGGACTTTCGATGAGGAAGGCTTCCGCGGAAGGATTGTGAATATGCTTGATTCGGGAGCGGACATCCTTGACCTCGGTGCATGCTCCACCCGTCCGGGATCGGACTCCATCAGCGGGGAGGAGGAGTGGAGCAGGCTTGAGCCGGCGCTGCGTATCCTTGCGGCGGAGCATCCGGGTGTCAGGATCTCCATCGACACTTTCCGCCCGGAGGTCGTCAGCAAGGCGTTTGACATCATCGGCCCGTTCGTCGTGAACGATGTGAGCGGCGGCTGCGGTGAGATGTGGAAGTTGCTCGGCCAGCTTGGCCTGCCGTACATCGCCATGCACACGCGCGGCACTCCGAAGAACATGCAGAGCCTTACTGACTACGACAATGTCACAGAGGCTGTCCGTGAGTTTTTCGAGGGGATCGCCGCCGAGGCGGACAGGTATGGGGTCAGGAACTGGATCCTGGATCCCGGTTTCGGTTTCGCCAAGACGGCGGAGCAGAACTGGCAGCTGCTGCGTGAGATGTCCGTGTTCGAGGAGTTCGGTAAGGAGATTCTTGTGGGTCTCTCCCGCAAGAGCTTTCTGTTCAGACCTTTGGGCGTCACGCCGTCCGATGTCTTGCCGGCCACGCAGGTGGCGGATTTCGTCGCGCTGCAGAACGGGGCAGACATTCTCCGCGTCCATGATGTCGCCGAGGCTGTCCGTACAGTCAAGCTGTACCGCCTCCTTTACGGACTCAGGTAATCATAGAATAGCGGCGCCGGACATGCCGCGGTGCCTGTCGAGGCGTGAGGGCTAAAAAACAAAGGGGCCGGCAGACCGCCAGTCCCTTTGTCATATTCATCAATTCCGATTCCGCGGACGCGCCGATCAGTCAAGCTTCTGCTTGATCTCGGTGATCACGAACGCCTCGATGTTGTCGCCGACCTTGAGGTCGTTGAACTTCTCGATGCCGATACCGCACTCCATGCCTGCTGACACCTCCTTGACATCGTCCTTGCCCCTCTTGAGCGAGGCGAGTTCTCCGGTGTAGACCACGATTCCGTCGCGGATGAGCCTGCACTGCGCTGTCTTTGAGATCTTTCCGTCCCTGACAAGACAGCCGGCGATCGTGCCGACCTTGGAGATCTTGAAGGTCTGCTTGACCTCGGCGGTTCCGGTGATCTCCTCTTTCTTTATAGGCTCAAGCATGCCCTCGATACCATCCTTCACATCGTTGATCGCGTCGTAGATGACAGAATAGATACGGATCTCGATGCCCTGTTCGTCCGCGATCTTCCTCGCGTCCGTGGAAGGACGTACCTGGAATCCGATGATGACGGCATCCGAAGCCTCCGCAAGGATCACGTCGGACTCGGAGATGGCTCCCACGGCCTTGTGGATCACATTCACGCGTACCTGCTCGGTGGAGAGCTTGATGAGCGAGTCGGACAGCGCCTCCACGGAACCGTCCACGTCTCCCTTGACGATGACGTTGAGCTCCTTGAAGTTGCCGATCGCGATCCGTCGTCCGATCTCTTCGAGGGTCATGTGCTTCTGGGTCTTGATACCCTGGATCCTGATGAGCTGCTCACGCTTGTTGGCGATGGCCTTGGCCTCCTTCTCATCGCTCATGACGTTGAACTTGTCACCTGCGCTCGGCGCTCCGTTGAGGCCGAGAACAGAAACCGGCGTAGATGGCCCGGCCTCCTTCACCTTTTGTCCTCTCTCGTTGAACATGGCCTTCACACGACCGTAGTAGCATCCGCTCAGCATCATGTCGCCTGTGTGGAGGGTTCCGTCCTGGACAAGCACGGTGGCCAGATAGCCGCGGCCCTTGTCCAGAGAGGACTCGATCACGGCTCCGACGGCGTTCTTGTCAGGATTGGCCTTGAGATCAAGAAGGTCAGTCTCAAGGAGAACCTTCTCAAGAAGCTTGTCCACGTTGAGTCCCTTCTTGGCGGAGATCTCCTGGCTCTGGTATTTTCCACCCCACGCCTCCGTGAGGATATTCATTTGCGCCAGCTGCTGGTAGATCTTCTCAGGCTGCGCTCCCGGCTTGTCTATCTTGTTGATGGCAAACACCATAGGTACACCGGCGGCCTGGGCGTGGTTGATGGCCTCGACTGTCTGAGGCATCACCGCGTCATCGGCGGCGATGATGATGATGGCGAGGTCGGTCAGCTGGGCTCCGCGGGCTCGCATGGCGGTGAACGCCTCGTGGCCAGGGGTGTCCAGGAACGTGATGCGCCTTCCGTCAGGAAGTTTCACGTTGTAGGCACCGATGTGCTGCGTGATACCTCCGGCCTCTCCGGCGATCACGTTGGATTTACGAATATAGTCGAGCAACGATGTCTTACCGTGGTCAACGTGACCCATCACCGTGATGATCGGCGGCCTTGGGACGAGATCCTCCTCACGGTCAACCTGTTCGCTGCTGCCCTCGATCTCCTCTGTCAGGTCAGCCGTGACGAACTCGACCTTGTAGCCGAACTGCTCGGCGACAAGCACAAGCGCCTCGGCGTCAAGTCTCTGGTTGATGGACACCATCAGACCAAGCTCCATGCAAGCCTTGATGACCTCGTTGACAGGAGTGTTGTTCATGAGTGTGGCGAGGTCGTTCACGGTCACGAACTCGGTGACCTTGAGGACCTTCTTCTCCGCCATCTCCTGTGCCATCTCCTCCTGTGTCTTGGCTGCGGCCTGCTCCCTCTTCTCCTTTCTGTACTTGGCTCCGAAGTTGTTCTTCTTGTTGTCGTTCATCCTGGCGTAGGTCTCTTTGACCTGCTTCTGGATCTCTTTCTGCATCGCCTCCTGCTCCTCCTCGGTCATGGCAGGCTTGAAACGGTCCGCGCCGCGGTTGCGTTTCTTGTTGCCCTTGCCCTGCTCCTGTCCCTGCTTGGCGTTCTTGTTCTTGTCTTTGTCCTTCTTTGAGCTGTTGTCAGCCTGTTTCCCTTCCTTGGCGACATCCACCTTCTGGCTTCCCTTGGCGATCCGCTCTCTCTTCTTTCCTCCCTTCTTCGGCTCGAATTGTGACAGGTCGATCTTGCCCAGGACCTTAAGCCCTGGAGTCGAGTCGTCGTCAGACGGCTTCTCTTCCGGAGCCTGAGGCTTTGCCTTGGCCTGCTGCTCCTCCTTAGGCTTAGCCTGAGCCGGAACATGCTTCTTCTCATGCTTGACATCCGGTCTCTCACCGTTGTGCTGATCCTTGCCTGCCGCCGGGGTTGTTGGCGCAGGGACATCCTCCTTCACGACGGTGTCCACCTTCGGGGTCTCTGGCAGCGGCTTGCTTTCGGTCACCGCCTCGGCTTTCTCTTCCATTTTTGCAGGAACCTCCTTCACAGGCTCCGGCTCCTGACGGACTTCCGGCTCCGCCTCCTTGGCTGGAGCCTCCTCCGCAGTCCTGGTCTCAGGCTCCGGTGACGGAGCCGTCTCCCGTTCCGGCAGCGCGTCGTCCTTTGGCTCAGGCGCGACCTCAGGCTGAGGTGCCTGCGCGGCCTCCTGCCTCTGCTCCACCGGAGTGAAGATGGTTGTCTTGATGACAGTCTCTCTTACAGGCTCCTCGTCCTCTTCTTCCTTCGCGTTTTCCTGCTGCTTCCTTGAGGTCTTCTCGAGAATCTCGTTGAGTTTGATGTCAACCTTCTCGGAGGCCTGCTTAAGCTCAAGATCCTTTCCGAACTGCTTTTCGATCTGCGGAAGAAGATCGTCAGAGATCTTCGCGTTCGGATTGGCTTCGACTTCCACACCCTTGCTGATCAGAAAATCCACAAGGTTCTGAAGTCCGATGTTGTATGTTCTTATTATCTTATTTAGTCTGATTTCTGCCATATTCAACCCCTTTAAATTAATAATATGTCCTTTCTGGCGGACTAGTCTTCAAATTCGGCCTTGAGGATCCGGAACACTTCCGCCACGGTCTCATCCTCGAGGTCTGCCCTCTTGGCGATGTCCTCAGGCGAGAAGGCGAGCACGCTCTTGGCGGTGTCGCAGCCGATGGCCTCCAGACGGTCGATGACCCACTGGTCGATCTCGTTGCTGAACTCGCTGAGAAGAACGTCTTCCTCTTCCTGTGCCTCGTCCTTCGGAAGCTCTCTCCAGACTTCGATCTCCCTGCCCACGAGCATGCCGGCGAGCTTGATGTTGCAGCCGCCGCGTCCGATACCCTTCTTCACCTCGTCAGGCTGCATGTAGACCTTGATCTTGTCTTCCTCGGAATTGCCGAGATCGATGGAGGATACCCTTGCCGGATTGAGGGCTCTCTGGATGAGAAGCTGTGTGTTGTTGGTCCACTGGAGCACGTCGATGTTCTCGTTGCGGAGCTCGCGAACGATGCCGATGATACGGGAACCCTTCACGCCGATGCACGCTCCGATCGGATCGATCCTCTCGTCGTAGGACTCGACAGCCACCTTGGCGCGCTCGCCAGGAACGCGGACCACCTTCTTGATGGTGATGAGCCCGTCGAATATCTCGGGAACCTCATGCTCGAAAAGCTTCTCCAGGAACTCGTTGGATGTCCTGGAAAGGGTGATGTAAGGAGTGGTGTTGTTCTTCATCTCCACGCTCTTGATGATGGCGCGGATGGTGTCGCCCTTCTTGAATCTCTCGCCAGGAATCTGCTCGGCCTTAGGAAGGTGCAGCTCGTTGTTGTCGTCGTCGAGGATGATGACCTCCTTTGACCATGTCTGGTAGATCTCGCCGGAGAAGATCTCTCCGACCTTGTCGGAATAGGCCTTGAATATGTTGGCCTTGTCGATGTCCATGATCCTGCCCTGGAGGTTCTGCCTGATGTTCAGGATACCCCTTCTTCCGAATGACGCGAGAGAGAGTTTCTTCGTGTACACGTCTCCGATCTCGTAGTCGTCGTCACCGGTCTCTTTCTTGATCTGGTCCAGGGTTATCTGGGTGTTGGGGTTCTCGACCTCCTCCACAACGTCGAAGTTCTGGTAGATCTCGCAGTCGCCCTTGTCCACATTGATGATGACGTCGAAGTTGTCCGCGGAGCCGTAGGTCTTCGCGATCTGTGTGAGGAAAACGTCCTTCAGGACACCCATCATCACAGGTCTGTCGATGTTCTTCTCTTCCTTGAAGTCCTTGAAGGCGTCAATGAGAGTGATTTCTTCTTTCTTTTCCATTTCTATACTCTTTTGCTTTTATTTCGTGAACACTATGTGCGGAACAACGGAGTTGGTCTCCTCATGGGTGAACCTGTCCTCATGCTCCACGATCACCTTCTTTTTCTTCCCCTCCACGGCTTCCTTCCGGGAGTAGCGCAATGATATTCCCTCATCGTCGGCCTCGGTTAGGATCCCGGTGATCTTCCTGCCTCCCTTGAGCTGCACCTCCACAGCCGAACCTATCGCCTTGGCGTACTGCTTTGGAACCTTGAACGGCTGGTCAAGTCCTGCGGACGTGACGGTGAGGGAGTAGTCCTCGGCATCCTTGTCGAAAATGGCGAGAAACGCGTCGTTGACGCTGACACAGTCCTCAAGGTCAATGTCTCCCGTCTCTTTCTCGATGGTCAGGACGATGTCGTTGTCTCTGCTCACCGTGACATCCACGATGAAGCAGCCACGCTCGCCGACGGCGTTTCCGATGCTGGAGATTATCTTTTCCTTATCCATAAAAACCCTTGTTTGATAACACAAAAGATAGGAGACGCTTTCGTCCCCTATCTCTCACAACGTTGCAAAGATAAGAATAATTTAGTGAATATGAAAATAAATTGCTTTCTTTGCAGACCGATTGGTAATCGATAAAATTTTTTTTGGTGAAACAATCAAGGATTGCCAAGCTGTTTTTTAAGGATTACCTAAGAATTTGAAGACTAAAAATTGTCAGTAAAAGATGGAATTTACCGCAAAGCAATTAGCACAGGTGCTGAAAGGAACCGTTGAGGGCGACCCGCAGGCCACAGTGACATCATTCGCGAAGATAGAGCATGGAAAACCTGGACAACTATGTTTCTTCGCCAACCCGAAGTACGAGAGATACGTCTATACCTGCAAGGCGAGCATCCTGCTTGTCAACAAGGACTTTGAGCCTAAAGAGAAGGTCATTTCCACACTGGTCAGGGTTGACGACGCCTACAAGTCCCTGGCCGATCTTCTTAAATATGTCTCTACCCAGAAACGTACTGACAAGAGACACAGAGGATTCCGTTCCTCCTGGTTCCTGACCACCAAGTTCGGTAAAAAGGTCTATCTCGGCAGCCATTCCTATGTCGGACATCACGCCAAGGTCGGTGACTACACGAAGATCTACGAGAATGTCTACGTCGGTGACAACACGGTGATCGGCTCCCGCTGCATCATCTATCCGGGAGTGGTGATCTACCCTGGTATGGTGATCGGGAACAACGTGATCATCCACGCCAACGCTGTGATCGGTTCGGACGGTTTCGGCAACGCGCCACTTCCTGACGGTACATGGGAGAAGATCGAGCACATCGGCAATGTGATCATCGGCGACAACGTCGAGATCGGCGCCGGCACCACCATCGACAAGTCCGAGATGGAGTCAACCATCATCGGCAACGGAGTGAAGATCGACAACCTCTGCCAGATAGCCCACAATGTCCAGATCGGCGACAACACCGTGATGGCCGCCCAGTGTGGCATCGCCGGCTCCACGAAGATCGGCAAGAACTGCATACTGGCAGGTCAGGTCGGCATAGCGGGGCATCTGAACATCGCCGACAACACCACCATCGGCGCCCAGTGCGGAGTCATCGGCAACATCCGTAAGTCCGGCCAGGTCTTCCTCGGCTCCCCGGCCCTCCCTCTGAAGAACTACCTCCGCAGCTACGCCGTCTTCAAGCGTCAGGGCGAGGAATAGTAGCCTTTTGCTACTATTGTGCGGGAGGAATCCTTGAATATTCAAAAATTCATTGCTATCTTTGCAGTCTGTTGTATTTTACGCAGTCTGCAAAAGATAGATTATGACTTCTTATAAGCAAAAGACCCTTGCGGGCGAATATGAGTTCCACGGAAAGGGACTCCATACCGGCAGAATCTCGAGAATGATTCTCAAACCGGCTCCCGAGAACACAGGAATAGTATTTCACAGGGTGGATCTGGGAGAATCCGCATTCGTCGAGGCACTCGCCGGGAACGTTTCTTCAACAGCCAGAAGCACCACGATCTCCAAAGGGGAGGCTTCGGTCTCCACGATAGAGCATCTGATGTCGGCGCTCACGGGTATGGGCGTGGACAACGCTCTTGTCGAGATCGACAACGTGGAGGTGCCGATTCTGGACGGCAGCGCCCGGTACTATGTCGAGGCCATCTCCCGTGACGGCCTGAGGGAGCAGGACGCTGATAGACAGTATGTCACGATCCCTGAGGAAATTGAGATCAAGGATGAGAAGACCGGATCCTATGTGCGGATAACCCCGGCGGACGCTCCGTCCATGGACATCACCGTGGACTTCGGCTCAAGGGTTCTTGGAGTTCAGACCGCCCACTGGGACGAGTCTACCGACTACGCGACCCAGATAGGGCCTTGCCGTACTTTCGTCTTCTTCCATGAGATTGAGTATCTTTTCCAGAACAACCTTGTCAAGGGCGGCGACGTTGACAACGCCATCGTGATTGTCGAGCATCCTGTCCAGCCGGAGCAGGTTGAAAGGCTGTCGGCCTTGTTCAACGTGCCGAAGCTGTCCATCAACGACAACGGGTACCTCAACAATCTCCAGCTGCATTTCCCCAACGAGTGCGGAAGGCACAAGCTTCTGGATCTGATCGGGGATCTCAGGCTTGCCGGAGGCTACCTCAAGGCAAAGGTTACGGCCTTCAAGCCGGGACACACTATCAACACACGGGCTGCCGTGGCTGTCCGTGAGAAATCTTGCTGATAATTACTGAAGATATGAACAAAATTTCACCATTAGCGTCAGTCAGCCCGAAGGCTAAACTTGGCGACAACATTGAGATCGGCCCGTTCGCCTTCATCGACGATGATGTCGAGATCGGCGACGGCTGCAAGATCCATCCTCACGCGATGATATATTCCTACGTCAGGATGGGGAAGAACTGTCAGGTCTTTCCCGGGGCTGTCGTGGGAGCCATCCCTCAGGATCTTAAGTACGAGGGAGAGGTAACCTACGTGGAGATCGGCGACAATGTCACAATCCGCGAGTGCGTGACCATCAACAGAGGTACCAAGGCAAGCGGCAAATGCGTGACGAAGATTGGCAGCAACACACTGCTTATGTCCTATGTCCATGTGGCGCACGACTGTGTTGTGGGCAATCATTGCATTCTTGTAAGCTTTGTCGGCATAGCAGGCGAGACCGTTGTTGATGACTGGGCGATTGTCGGAGGCGGAGCTAAGGCTCATCAGTTCTCCAAGATCGGATGCCACGCCATGGTCGGCGGCATGTCCAAGATCAACAAGGACATCCCTCCTTATGTTCTTTGCGGCCGCGATCCGATCTGCTATTCTGGCGTGAACATCGTCGGACTCCGCCGCCGCGGATTCTCCTCCGACGTGATCCGCAACATCAAGGACATCTACGACACGATCTATTTCGCCGGCTACAACATCACCGACGGCTGCGCCAAGGTCGAGGCCGGATTCCCTCAGAGCGAGGAGCGTGACACGATCCTGAATTTCATCAGAAGCTCGAAGCGTGGAATCATCAGGGCAAACGACTCCCACGAGAAGGGAGAATTCGAATAGGTCTGAAGAAGAGGCGGCGGTGCTGCTGAGTGTGGCCTGGTTCCCGCCGATCAGCTATTTCGCATTGATGGCTAAAGACTTCATCTTGTCTCCGGACAGGGTGAAGCCTTCTGTCGTTTATCTTGAGGCCTGCGAGCATTACCAGAAGCAATCCTGGAGGAACCGCTTCCGTTACTATGCCGCCGACGGCCCCGCGAGTCTCAACTTCCCGATAGTCCATGAAGGTGGTACGCATGAGCTGCCCATAACCGAGATCAAGGTGGACTATTCAACCCCATGGCTGGTCCGAACCGAGAGGGCGATCGCTTCGGCCTATGAGTCCTCGGCCTATTTTGAGTACTACAAGGACGATCTCTTCGGGATTCTGGACTCTCGTCCCGCGACACTTTTCGAAATGAATGTCCTGATCCTCAACTACTTCCTCCGCAAGATCGGCATCAGCGCCGACCTGAGGATGACTGAAGAATATGTTCCCGCGCGCTCCCGTGAGATTCCTGTGGAAACAGGCCGTTACGGAACCGACTATCGTGAGCTGATCCACCCCAAACGCCCTGACAACATACTAAGGGATCTGAGACTGGAAAAACCGTACTTTCAGGTCTTTGCCGGAAAGTACGGTTTCGTGCCGAATCTATCGATCATGGATCTTCTCTTCAACGAAGGCCCTGACTCGATCTCTTATCTGAAAAATCTTTAGAATCTCCAGCCGATCGTCGCCGTGACGTTGTAGATGTCCCTCTTGTTGAGGATCATCGGTGACGCAAGGTCGGACAGGTAGTCGGCGTAAGGGGAGATATATTCATCGGCCAGCATCGTCATCCTCGCCGCGATGTCGGCGAAGAACGAGCCGTTTGATGAGTAGCCGAGGCCAACCGAGAACGCGTTGATCCTGTCGTTCAGCTTTGTCTTGCTGTTGCCTTCGTAGACATATTCAGGAGTGGTGGTGAAGTTGTAGCCCGCGCGGACGGCGATCTCCGGCAGCGGCTTGAATTCCGCGCCGACCCTGACCATGTGCGACACGCCCATGCAGTTGCGGATCTGGTCGTTCAGGCTGCTGAAGGTGTCGTTGCTCCAGCCTCCGTCCTTGCTCATGAACTTCATCGTGCTGTAGTCGGTCATCTCGTAGTCCGCGCTTAGAAGAGCCATTCCCGCGAAGGTGAACGCTGCTCCGGCGTTGAGTCTGTAAGGCGAGCGTAGTCTGTAGGAATAGTCCCCCTCAGGCGTCTTGGCCGACCCGTTGAATGAGGTGTCGGTGTAGTTGACATTGACGTCTTGTCTCCAACGTTCGTTGATTTCCATGATTGTCGGTGTCTGGACGGCCGCTCCAACGCGGATTCCGTCAATCGGTCTCCACAGAAATCCGAACTTTCCATAGACTCCGCTTCCGTCGGCGGTGTAGGAATAGCGGGTGCGGTAGTCGCTGAAGCAGGTCTTACCCTTGTCTCCGAAGTCGATCTCGAAGGCGGAAGGATTCTCAGCCGCCTCCTTGTAGCACTCGTCGTAGTTGTAGTTGAGGGAGGTGACACCGAGGTTCGCTCCCACGAAGAATGTGTCTCCGAAATTGAACCCGACGTTGAAAAGAACATCGTATTTGCTTCCGGTGATGTTCCTGCTGTAGGCCTGGTTCAGAGGGCCGGCAAGGAAGATATCATAGATGTAGTTCCCGTTCGCGTCCTTCTCTCCGGTGTTGCTGTAGCCTTCGGTAGTGGCTTTGTAGCGCCAGTAGTAGCTTGGATCGTCAGTGTCGTCGTAGTTGGCGATCGATCCAGCCTGCGCGTTCGCTATCACGTTCCAAGGAGCGAATTTCCCTTTGTTCGGGTCGTTCTGGAAGTCGTCGCCGTAGTAGTACGGGTAGTCCCAGCCTCTGTAAACCCTCTTTCCGTCCTTGTCAATAGAGTAGCCGTTGAGGAAATCCATGTTGTAGCCGTCCGCAGCGACCGCCATCGCGCTCTGATAGCTTGTCTTGTCGTTGCGTCCGCCGGCCAGCATCTTGCCTGTGAAGTTGTTCGTGCCGTTGACCACGAGCCCGTAGGTTATGGCTTTCAGCCCGCTTCCGTTTCCGGTCTTCCAGTTGAATGTGAGGCCGATGTTCGGCATCGAGAACCTGGTCAGTCTCTTGTTCTGCTCGTTGGTGAACCTGTCGGCGCCGCCGACCGGGTAGGCGCTGTAGGATGCGTTCATCGAGCTGATCGTCAGGTTGGGCGTGATGGTGAACTGCGAGTATCCCGCCACCGCGGAACCCGCAGGGTTTATCCCGATGGAGCCAAGATCCCCGCCGACCGCTGTCATGGCGTTGCCCATGCCTATCGACCTCGCTGTGCCGTAGTAGTTGTTCTGGCTGTAGTTCAGCCCGTCATACATTGTCTGCGCCCCGGCCGCGATAGCGGTCAAAGACAACAGAGCGGTGAATATTGTTCTTTTCATTTCGATTGATTTTAAGTCTTACCTTCTTCCGCCGCCGCTTCTGGATCCGCCTCCGCTATATGAGCCGCCGGAACTTCTGGACGATCCGCCGCCGGAGAATCCGCCGCCCGAGTAGCTGCCACCACTGCTACTGCGGCTGGAACTGCCTGAGGAGTAGGAGCTTGAGCTTCTGCTCGTCGAGTAGCTGCCTGAGCTTCTTGTTGACGTTGAGCCGGAAGAGTAGTCGCTGCCGGTGGATGACCTATAGGATCCTGATGACCTGTAGCTGCCGGATGAGCTTCTGCCGGTGCTGCCGGAAGAGTATCCTCCGGTAGATGTCCCGCTGGAAGAACTTCTGCCGCTGCCGGCCGGCCTGGAGTACACTGTCGCTGAAGATGAGCGCATGCCGCTGCCGGACGATCTCACCGCGGAACCGGTTGATGCTCCGAATGATGACGTTACGTTGGCTCTTGAGCCGCTGACGGAGGATCTGGATGAGGATGACCTTACTGATGACGGTCTGCTGACGGAAGAGATTGACGATCTTGAGCTACCCGTGCGTCCCGTCAAGGCTGACGATCTTGTGGATGTCGCCGCCGCAGATGTTCTTGTCGCGGAAGCCGCGCCCCTTGATCTTGTCATGGATGAACTTCTTACGCCGGCTGATCTTGAGGAGGAGCCGATGCCGCTTCTTGATCCGGAGCCTGTCGTGGTCAGCCGCGGTGTGTAGACCCTGCCGCTGCCCTGGCCGAAGAAGTCGCGGTCGTGGAAGTGGTGAGGACCGTGTCCCCATCCTCCGTAGCACCACGGGTCATGCCATCCGCCGTACCAGCCTCCATACCATCCGCCGTACCATCCGCTATAGTACCAAGGATCCCAATACCACGGATCGTACCATCCGCCGTAGTACCAAGGGCTTCTCCAGCTCCACGAGAATCCGAAATACCAAGGGTCGCGGTACCACGGATCATACCATCCGCCATAGTACCAAGGATTGGCTCCCCAATAGATTGAAGTGTAGAACGGACGGTACCATGAGTACCATGACGTGGCGTACCAAGGCTGGTAGGCGCTCCAGGTGTCGAACCCGTTGTCGTATAGGTAGACTGATGTCGTGTTGTTGGTGTTGTTGAAATCTATCCTTGCCGCCTTGTTCTCCGGGATGAACAGGGTGTCAACCTTCTCTCCGCTTTTCATGAAGATAGGGGAGTCCTTGGTCTTGGCGACCAAAGCGTCTGTCTCCGCCTCGTTTCCCGCCGCGGTGACATCCGCCGCCCGGGCATCGGCTTTGGACGTATAGTAGATTCCGTCCTGATACCTCTGTCTGGAGGCATCACTGGCGTAGCGCGCAGCTGAACCGCACGAAGTCAGTGCAAGAAGCGCCGAGATAAAGATGATTGTGCGTGTTTTCATTTCTGAATCTCCTATATTTAACAATAAATTCGTAACTTCGTGGCCGTATTCCAAGGTATCGGCCTACGATTGTTTGCTGTAAACAAAATCCATACCTTTCGGAATATTGCACAATAATAAGAATATTTGACAAAAACAACAATATTACATGGCAAAGGAAGTGACAAAAAGATCTGAGAATTACTCTCAGTGGTATAATGATTTGGTTGTCAAGGCTGACCTGGCGGAGCAGTCCGCCGTCAGAGGCTGCATGGTCATAAAGCCTTATGGCTATGCGATTTGGGAGAAGATGCAGCAGGCCTTGGACAAGATGTTCAAGGAGACGGGGGCGGTGAACGCCTATTTCCCGCTTTTCATCCCTAAGTCTTTCTTCAGCAGGGAGGCCGAGCATGTGGCCGGGTTCGCGAAGGAGTGCGCCGTCGTCACGCACCACAGGCTCATGAACGATCCTGATGGTAAGGGCGTTGTCGTGGATCCTTCCGCAAGGCTGGAGGAGGAGCTGATCGTGAGGCCGACCTCCGAGACAATCATCTGGAGCACCTACAAGAACTGGATCACCTCGTGGAGGGATCTGCCGATCATGTGCAACCAGTGGGCGAACGTCGTCCGTTGGGAGATGCGCACAAGGCTTTTCCTCCGTACCGCCGAGTTCCTTTGGCAGGAAGGCCACACGGCCCATGCCACCTCGCAGGAGGCTCAGGAGGAGGCTCAGAGAATGGTGCAGGTGTACGCTAAATTCGCCCGCGAGTTCATGGCCCTGCCGGTTGTCGTGGGACACAAGAGTCCTAACGAGAGGTTCGCCGGAGCCCTTGACACCCTCACGATCGAGGCGATGATGCAGGACGGCAAGGCTCTACAGGCCGGTACCTCGCATTTTCTCGGACAGAACTTCGCCAAGTCGTTTGACGTGAAGTTCACGGACAAGGAAGGTCAGCAGCAGTACGTCTGGGCCACGTCCTGGGGCGTGTCCACCAGGCTGATGGGAGCGCTTGTGATGGCTCATGGCGACGACAATGGCCTTGTACTGCCGCCGGCGCTGGCCCCGATCCAGGTGGTCATGGTTCCGATCTACAAGACGGACGAGGAGCATGCCAGAATTCTCGAGAAGATGGATCAGCTAAAGAAAGCCCTTGAGGCCGAGGGTCACACGGTCAAGATCGATGACCGTGACACGCTCCGTCCGGGATTCAAGTTCGCCGAGTGGGAGCTCAAGGGAGTTCCGGTGCGTCTTGCGATGGGGCCGCGCGACCTTGAGAACGGCACCGTCGAGGTCCACAGAAGAGACACGTTGCAGAAGCAGACTGTCGCCCTTGAGGGACTTGACAAGTCGATCGCCGCTCTTCTTGATGACATTCAGAAGACGATCTACCAGAAAGCATTCGACTTCCGCGCCTCGAATGTCGAGAAATGCGACGACTGGGAGGAGTTCAAGACCAAGATCGGCACAGGCAAGTTCCTGCTCTGCCATTGGGACGGCACCGCCGAGACCGAGCAGAAGATCAAGGACGAGACCAAGGCCACGATCAGGTGCATTCCTGTGGACAGTTTTGTCTGCGAGGAGGAAGGCAGGGACATCTACTCCGGCAAGCCTTCGAAACAGAGGGTGGTTTTCGCCATTTCGTATTAATTGGGAACATGGTAAACTGACTATGAACATAGAAGTAATCAGACGTGCCGTACTTTCCTCGGCTCTCGTTCTTTTGGCGCTGACAGCTTCCGCCCAGACCGACACGACGAGGAAGGACGCGCAGTCCGCCGCCGCCGCCGCCGCAAGGGTCTTGGCTCAGACAGAGGTGACAAAGGTCACCCCTCCTAAGCCGAACTATTGGACCAACTCGTTGATGACCAACCTCAACTTTGTTCAGAGCAGTTTTACCAACTGGGCGAAGGGAGGTTACAATAACTACGCGCTGAGCACCTACATCGACGGCAACGCCAGGTGGAAGAAAAATGAGATGTACTGGAACAACCGTCTCCAGCTGGACTACGGATTCCTCTATTCCGCGGACAAGCCTATCGTGCAGAAGAACAAGGACAGGATCCTCTTTGAGAGCACTTGGGGCTACAAGGCGACGAACACCTTGAACTACTCCGCCAAGTTCACCTTCCTCAGCCAGTTCGCCAATGGCTACAACTATCCTACTCCGGCCGTGGAGGAGGGAAAGGAGCCTTCAAGCAAGGATTGGCGCAAGGCCCGTGTGCTCAAGTCAAGCATTTTTTCTCCTGGTACGGTCAATCTCGGTCTTGGTATTGACTGGGTGCCGAACAAGTGGCTGACAGTCAACCTGGCTCCGCTTACCGGCGGCTTCACCATCGTGGGCAGCGAAAGGCTGAGGAAGAACTACGGAATGGAGAGGAAGAAAAAGTACGGGAACACCGAGGCGTACCCGGATGCCAAGGACGATAAGAACATCTATTTCACGACAGGAAACTACTATAAGCCAGCACGTTTCGAGTTCGGTGCGCAGATGACGGCAGATGCCAAGGTCCGGGTCAACGAGAATTTCGAGGGGTCCACGCACCTGCTCTTGTTCTCCAACTACCTGAAGGAGCCTCAGAACATCCGTGTGAACTGGGACACCCGCATGATGTGGAAACTCAGCAGGTTCTTCTCGCTTAACATCACCACGAACCTCATCTATGACGACACGGTTCTTGTCACCGACAAGGATGGCAACGTCGGCAGGAGAGTCCAGTTCGCACAGGCGCTCCAGTTCGGCTTCACCTACACGTTCGCGAGCAAGAAATAAATCCGCTGTTCCGATCATGCAGGAGAGGTTTGACAGAATCTTGAAAGGACTGCTTCCCGAAGGGGAGGCGGTCCTTTTGGGTGTCAGCGGAGGAGTGGATTCGATGTGCATGGCGGAATTATTCCTCAACTCATCCTTGAGGCCTCGTTTCGCCTTGGCTCACTGCAACTTCCATTTACGGGGAGAGGAGAGCGACTCGGACGAGGCTTTGGTCAGGGAATGGGCCGGGAGTCACGGCGTGATGTTCATAAAGAAAGATTTTGACACCCGTGGCCATGCCGCCGCGAGAGGGATCAGCGTCGAGATGGCGGCGAGGGAGCTGCGATACGCCTGGTTCGCACAGGTCTGCGGGGAGGGTAATTATGCCGTCCTGGCTGTGGCTCACAATGCCAACGACAATGCCGAGACTATGATTCTCAACCTGTTGCGAGGAACGGGGCTGAAAGGAATGACCGGAATGCGACGCTGCTCAAATCTCCCGGACTCGCCGACGCTCCTTCTGAGGCCGCTTCTCGATTTCACGAGGAAGGATATTCATGAATATGCCCTCTCGCGTGGTCTGCCGTGGCATGAGGACAGCACCAACGCGGATTCGGCCTACAAGCGCAACTGCGTCCGCAACGAGATATTCCCGCTCTTCGAGAGGTTGAACCCTTCCTTCCTGGCGACATTGAACGAGGATGCGGAGCGGTTCGCGCAGGTGCAGTCGGTGGCCGATGAATATGTCAGGACGGTTTCGGAGGAGGTTGTGCGCCTTGGGGCTGGACGACTGCCGGTCATTGATCATCAGTTGCTTACGAGCAAAAGTAATTGGGAATATGCCCTTTTCCGCATCCTTGAGCCTTTCGGGTTCACGTCTTCGACGGTGGCGGATCTTGTCTCGCTGCTGAAAGGCGGCGGCACCGTCAGCGGCAGGAAATTCGTCTCCGGCGACCATCTTGCCGTGACTACGGCTCGGGAGATACGTGTCCTGCGGGATTCGCGCGCAGTGGCTCGACAAGCCCGGCAGTCTGCCGAAGATGCTGGCATAACCATCGAAGGGCCGGGAGCATATTCATTGAACGGAGTAAGGTTATCCGTCTCTTTGTCCGATGACGTGAGGAATGTGTGGACTGTTCTCGGCGAGACTAAATTCGACACGTCCAAGATTCCGTTTCCTTTTGTTGTAAGACATTGGCGGCCAGGTGACTGGATGCGCCCGCTGGGCATGCGTGGCCGCAAGAAGCTCAGCGACATGTTCGTGGATCTGAAACTTGATGTTCTTGAAAAGGAAAAAGCCCTCGTCATCGCTGACGAAGGCTCTCACGTTCTTGCCTTGCTGGGTCATCGTATCGATGACGCTGTCAAGGTGACGGAAGCCACGGCATCCGTTACCATTATCCGTCTTATCTGATCTCGATCTCGAACGGCATCCTTGCGAAGACAAGGTCGCCCTGTCCCTTGGTCCAGGTCCTCTGCCATGTGAGAAGGCTGTTTGCCACGCTCTCAAGCGGGGTTCCAGCGAGCGCGTTCGCCACGGACTCCTCAGGTGTGGTTGTCTTGCCGAACTGCTGCATCAGCTGCTCGATAGCTGTCAGCGGCTTAGGATAGTTCACGATGCCCCAGTTGTCCACATCGGAGTCGCCGGCCATGGAAGCGGCGTAGGCGACAGCGTCCTCCAGCGTGCCGATCTCGTCGACAAGCCCTATCTTCAATGCGTCTGTACCTGTCCAGACACGTCCTTGGGCGATGCTGTCAACGGATTCGAAGGTCTTATCACGTCCTTGGGCGACGATGCTGACGAAATTGTTGTAGATGTCATCCACATAGACCTGCATCCAGGCTGTCTCCTCGGCGTCGAACGGTCTTGTGAGGGAAAGCATGTCGGAATGCTTGTGTGAGTTTACCGGAACCATGTTCACATGCACCACATTCTTGAGGGTCTTGCCGAACTCCGGGATCGCCGAGAACACTCCGATCGAGCCGGTGAGCGTGGTGGCGTTGGTGAATATGTGGTCGCAGCTGTTGGAGATCCAGTAGCCGCCGGACGCCGCGTAGTCGCCGTAGGACGCGATGACAGGCTTGACGGCCCTCGTAAGATCGATCTCTTCCTTTATCTTGCTGGCTGCCAGTACGGTGCCTCCAGGAGAATTGACTCTCAAGACAACAGCCTTGACGCTGGAGTCGGCCCTGACCTTGGCGATGATCCTTGCGAAACGGTCGCCGCAGATGTTGTTGGGATCCTCCTGCTCGACGATGTTGCCGTTGGCGTAGATGACCGCGATCTTTTTCTTGGCCGTGAGGTTAGGAGTGACCTTGGCGGCGGCGTAGTCGGAGAGCGGGATGAATTTCACGTCCTTGTAGCTGTCCTTGGAGGCGAGGGCGGTGAGCTTGTCTTTATATTCCTCCACAGAGAGTATCCCGTCCGCCAGATTGTGCCTTAGCATGTCTTCGGGAAGGGCGATCGAGAGGTGGTCGATGAAGAAGTTGAGCGAGTCCACGCTGACTCCTCTGCTTTCGGCGGTCTCTTTGGCGACGGTCTCCCACATTGAGTCGATCATGGCCTGGTTCTGCTCCATGTTCTCTGGACTTGGCGCGTTCTTGATGTAGGTCTCGCCGGCGCTCTTGTACTTGCCGTGGCGGATGAGCTGGTAGCTGACACCGAGCTTGTCGAGCAAGTCCTTGAGGAACAGCATCCTGCCGCTGATGCCAAGCATGAATGTGTTTCCTCCGTGGTGCGATGTCGTGTAGATCTTGTCGGCCACTGAGGCGAGATAGTAGCTACCCGATGTGAAAGCCTCCCCGTAGGCGACGACGGCCTTGCCGCTCTTCCTGTAATCGGTGAGGGCTTTCCTGATCTCCTCAAGTTTGGTAAGGCTGGTGGCGGCGCCGTCGGCCTTGATGAGGATGTACTTTACTCCCGGATCCTCGGCTGCCTTATGTATGGCGGACACCGCGTCCCTGATGCCCAAAGGGGTGATGTCCTTGTTCTGGATCGATGCAAGAGGATTGTTTTCCTGTGTCTGTTCAGTGATAGCAAGTTTGGACATGTCCATAATCAACACGCCCTCCTTTGGTATGACCGCGTCGGATCCTCCTGATAATGAGGCGCTTGCAAGCATAGAGGCGAACATCATGAAGAACATGACGGATTTCACGATGCCCCAGACAAACAGGCCGCACACCACGGCCAGCACCCATTTTACGAATTCTTTACCGTTCATAGTCTTGAATCGTTTTGTTTTTGGTAGACTGAAATATTCATGCAAATTTAAGCATTTTCTTGACATTCAATTATTATCTTTGCGAAAGTGTATTATTTTTTTGATGCTTGTTTTGAAGTCAGAGCGTATGGCTCGCCGTACCATTATGAGAAAGGGAATCTTAACTATTTTATCCGCCTTGTCGCTCTCTGCCGGTCTGTCTGCACAGACGGTGGACACGACCTATATCTATAAGGACAGGAAGGACAGCCTGAACGCTGCGGTTTTTGTCGGACATCAGGAGAACAGCATTTCCAGGGGTAAGACCTTGAGGACGGAACTGATCTCCGCCTCCGGGCTTCAGAAGATGGCCTGCTGCAACCTGGCGGAAAGTTTCGAGAATTCGGCCAGCGTGACTGTAGGCTATTCGGACGCTGTCACAGGGGCGCGGCAGATCAGGCTTCTGGGTCTCTCCGGGACATATACCCAGATGTTGGACGAGAACCGTCCTGTGATGAGGGAGATTACAGCTCCCTACGGACTGTCCTATGTCCCGGGGCCGTGGCTGGAAAGCATCCAGATCGCGAAGGGATCTCCGTCAGTGATCAACGGGCTTGAGTCTATGACCGGACAGATCAATCTTGAGCACAGGAAACCTACCGAGGAGAAGCCTCTTTTCATCCAGACCTCGATGATGAGCGACACGAAAGCGGATTTCAACCTCACGTCGGCATGGCAGATCAGTCCCAAGGTCTACACGATTGTTCTGGGGCATGCCAGCGGGAACTTCAAGACTTACGACATGAATCATGACGGCTTTAGGGATGATCCTGAGATGTTGCAGTTCAATGTCGCAAGTAGGTGGCTCTACTACACCCCGGAACTACAGGTGCGCTGGGGAGTCAAGGCTGTGAAGGATCGTCGTCAGGGCGGAATGGACGGCTATGACAAGGACAGGGTGCGCTTACTGGTCTCCGGACCGGCAGAGGGATCCGGCAAAGCCGATGTCCTCTCCAGCGAGCCTTGGGGAACCGAAATAGACAACCGCCTGCTGAACGCCTACCTGAAGGTCGGAAAGCCTCTTCGGGAGGATGGCTCATCAAGCATCGCAGCCATCGTGGACTGGTCGTGGCAGGAAAGCGACTCCTGGTTCGGCGCGTCTTCCTACATTGCGCGGCAGCGGTCTGGCTTCGTCAACCTGCTCTACAGGAATATGTTGAATCAGTCCCATGACTTCACATTCGGCCTTTCCGGCACGTTCGACCACATCGACGAGACGGTCGCCAAATTCTCTTACATGAATATTCCTGATCCTGTGGTTCCGGCTGAACGTGTTATGCGTCCATATTCAGGAATCTCGGATCATTTCTTCGGCGGAGTCTATGGGGAATATACCTTCCATGCAGGTGAAGTGTTCACATCCATTGCGGGACTGAGTGCGGACTGGTACAAGGGAAACGGGTTCAGGATGGCTCCGAGGGTGACGTTGAAATATTCCCCGGTTGAATGGTTCGTGGCGAGGGCGAATGGCGGCAGGGGACTGCGGTACGCCGATCCGGTCGCTGACAACATCGGCGTGATGTCCACACACAGCGGTTTCGCCGGGGACTGCATGGACAGGTTGCTTGAGGATTCGTGGACGTTCGGAGGTAATATGACATTTTACATGCCTTTCGGTGCGGATCCTTCCAAGACCTACATCAGTTTTGATTATTTCCGGACACGGTTCACACGGCAGTTGATGGTGGACTATGAGGTCCCGTCACCCTCCGGGGCCGCCGGTGAAGAGTCTGGAGTCAGGAATATTTATTTCTTTGATTCGGATGGAAGACGATCATATTCAGATAATTGGCAGATTGATTTCTATGTTGAGCCGTTTGACCGCTTCACCGTTGCCTTGACAGGACGCTACACGAATGCCCGTTTGGAGAACTATGGCGGTGAACTGGTGGAGAAGCCGATGCTAAGCCGCTTCAAAGGGGTGCTGAACCTCCAGTACAAGACCAATCTGAGCCGGTGGATATTCGATTTAACGGCCTCCGTCAATGGTTCGGCGAGGGTCTACAACTTCATGAGGAATATGAAGGATGAAGACGGTTCGCCTCTTTACGCTGACGGACGCACTCCCGTCTATCCTTTGCTCTACGCCCAGGTCACCAGGCGCTTCCGTGGCTTTGATGTCTATGTTGGCGTGGAGAACCTGACGGATTTCACCCAGAGGCATGTTCTGGTCGGGGGCAGGAACTCTTCGGGCGAGTTGGTTCCGTGGACTCCGGGTTTTGACGCCAGCTGTGTATGGGGACCTATTATGGGCCGCCGTATTAATCTTGGTGTCAGATTGACGCTTTGGAGGGCTACAAAGAACGATTAAATCACTATCTTTGCAAGATGAACATTGGCGCGGAGAACTACGCCGCGATTCCAAGGTTGTGGATTATGAAAAGAATACTTTTGATGGCGGTCGCGGCCGTGATGCTGGCTGCGCCTTTTACTGTGGCTCAGGCTGCGCCTTTTGAGGGTTTTCCCAAGGAGAAGCCCGCTGACAAGAATGTCGTGGAGGTTGTCTTTGCGACTAATATGCATTGTGAGAATTGTGTCAAGAAGATAAATGAGAACATCGCGTTCCTCAAAGGTGTCAAGGATTTGAAGGTATCCCTTAAGGATCAGACCATCAGGATAAAGTACGACAGGCGCAAGACCGACGAGAAGACCCTTGCCGCCGCCATAAACAAACTCGGCTACAAGGCCGATAAAATGTAGGAATATAATCATGAGTCAGAAACCATCCATCCCTAAGGGGACACGTGATTTCGGTCAGCAGAGCATGGCCGAGAGGAATTATATTTTTGAAACCATCAAGAAGGTCTTCAGGACTTTCGGCTACGCGCAGATCGAGACTCCTGCCATGGAGAACCTCTCGACCTTGCTCGGAAAGTATGGTGAGGAGGGAGACAAGCTCCTGTTCAGGGTGCTTAATTCCGGAGACTGTTTCTCCAAGGTGAACCTTGAGGACTACTGCAAGGATGGCTGCGTCAACAGCGTGGCTCTGTCGAAGGAGGTCTGCGAGAAAGGACTCCGCTACGATCTGACCGTTCCTTTCGCCCGTTTTGTGGTGCAGCACCAGAGCGAGATCTCTTTCCCGTACAAGCGTTTCCAGATCCAGCCTGTCTGGAGGGCCGACAGGCCGCAGAAAGGGCGTTACCGTGAGTTCTACCAGTGCGATGTGGACGTGATAGGAAGCAAGTCACAGGTCAACGAGCTGGAACTCGTGCAGATTGTGGACAAAGTGTTCAGTCTCTTGGATGTGAATGTGCTGGTGAAGATCAACAACAGGAAGGTCCTGACAGGTTTCGCCGAGGTCTGCGGATTTCCGGACAAGGTGGTGGACATCACCGTGGCGATTGACAAGCTGGACAAGATCGGGTTGGAGAGCGTGGAGGAAGAGATGCGTGAGAAAGGCTTGACGGACAGTGCTGTCACCGTGATCGAGCAGATCCTGAGGCTGTCCGGCTCCACGTCAGAGAAGTTGTCCTCGATGCGTTCCCTGATGAGCGGCGGCTCGGCTTCCGGCATTGTTTCCGAGACCGGTCTAAAGGGCCTTGACGAGCTTGACGAGCTTTTCGGTCTGATCGATGCCGCCGGTGTCGGATGCCCGGTCGAGATCGACCTTTCGCTCGCCCGGGGACTCAACTACTACACCGGGGCGATTTTCGAGGTGAAAGCGCTTGATTTCCAGATAGGAAGCATCTGCGGAGGTGGCCGCTACGACAATCTTACAGGAATATTCGGTCTTCCAGACATGTCCGGAGTCGGCATCAGTTTCGGCGCCGACAGGATCTATGATGTCCTCAAAGGCTTGGACAAGTTCCCTAAGTCATTGGCCTCAAGCACCACGCTTCTGTTTGCCTGCATGGGTTCCGATGAGCTCCGCTACATTCTTCCGGTCGCTGCCGCTCTGCGTTCCGAAGGTGTCTCCGTCGAAGTCTACCCGGAGCCGTCCAAACTCAAGAAACAGTTCGACTATGCCGAAAGGAGATCCATTCCATTCCTTTCCATCAACGGCGGCAACGAGATCGAGGCCGGAACCATCCAGCTGAAGAACCTGGCCACCGGTGACCAGAAAACTTTTTCCAAGGCAGACATCCCTGGAATGAAGGAATTTATGAATATCCAGGATTGAAGGTGGATTAAAAAATCCCATAAAATTTTGCATATTCAGAAATAAACCGTACCTTTGTAGTCCAACATCGCGGGGTAGAGCAGTTGGTAGCTCGTCGGGCTCATAACCCGGAGGCCGGAGGTTCGAGTCCTCCCCCCGCTACGAAGACGGACGCTGAGTGATCGGTGTCCGTTTTATTTTTTGGCGGAAAGATTGGGTCGCTGCGTTAATTAACAATAACTAATCCCCAAATATTCAATTCAAATGAACTTAAAAAATTTTGTGGCTGTCGGTGTGACGGCGTTTGCGGCGCTTGCTCTTTGCTCGTGCGGGGGCGGCGGGGAAAGGAAGGCCGATGAGGTGCTTCCGATCATGTCATGGTACTCTATTCCTGCTCAGGACGCGTCTTTGGAAAGGTACCAGGAACTGGCGGAATGCGGGTTCAACATCAATTTCTCCCATCTTTACACATTGAAGGATCTCCAGACTTCGCTGGATCTGGCCGGGCAGGCCGGGGTCAAGGTGATGGCGACTTGTGTGGAGCTTGAGACCGCCACTGACAGCGCGGTGGCCGCCATTAAGGATCATCCGGCACTCTATGGCTATTTTCTGCGTGACGAACCTCTTCCGGCGGCGTTCCCAGTGCTTGCCGAGTGGGCTGAGAGGATCAGGAAGGCCGACGGGGGAGAGCATCCTCTCTACCTGAACCTCCTTCCAAGTTTCGTGGACTCGGTGGCGCTGACCTGCAATTACAGGGAATATGTCCGCAGATTCATCAGCGAGGTTAAGCTGCCTATGGTGTCGTTTGATTTCTATCCCGTCACATTCAACGGAATCACAAAGGACTATTGGTACGACAACCTCCAGATTGTCCACGAGGAATCGGAGGCCGCCGGTCTGCCGTTCTGGGCCTTCGCCCTCTCGACCGCGCATGATCCATATCCACTTCCGACGATGGCAAGCCTCAGGCTCGAACTTTACACGGCTCTGGCCTATGGCGCGCAGGGACTCCAGTATTTCACTTATTGGAATCCTGGAACCGAGACTTGGAATTTCCACGAGGCTCCCATCAATCAGGACAAGCAGCGCTCTGAGGCTTATTACCTTGTGCAGCAGATGAATAAGGAACTTCAGGCGAGGGCCTATGTGTTCTTGAACTCAAAGGTTGTCTCGATTGCCCATGTGGGTGATGACATGTATAAAGGATGCAAGAGGATGGAGGATCTTCCTCCTCATGTGGTCTCGCTTTCCACAGGTTCCGCAGGTGCGGTCGTGTCTCTTCTTGAGAAGGGATCATGGAATTATCTTGTCGTTGTCAGCCGCACCCTTGACGCGCCGACCGACCTGAATGTGGAGTTCGGCTCGAAAGCCTGGACGATCGATCGGGAAGGCAACGCCGTCAAACTGGCCAAGGGCCCGAACACTTTCTCAATAGAGCCAGGCGACGTAGCGATCTTCAAGTTCAGGAAGTAGCCACATCCCGCGTCCCTTGAGGGCTGGCGGATCTACGTCTTGTACCCATCTCGCACTTCAAGGGAACCATGTGGGAACCTTTATGAAAAGCAAATGAGGCTGACTAGAAAGCGTCAGCCTCATTTTTGGTTGTTCCTATCGAACCACTCGAATTTATTTCAAAGGACTATATTGCATAACCGGATGTTCAAAGACTATTCGATGAACAATGTCGATGAGTCGCAGATTGAGAAGTACATCTGCGATTACGTTCTAGTGCCTGTCCTTGACAAAGTAGCGAGGCCTTCTTCGCCAAAGTCAAGTTCAAGGACGATATTATTACTGAAGATAGTGCCATCAGTTCATTAAGGCCATCGGAGCCATCCTCTATGTCAAAAAGAAGGAGAACTGGGTAAAGCTATCCGTTGCACTGAAGGAATCTGTCGCAATATTGTCGGCTAGTATTGCTGAAGGGAGTGTCTCCGCCGGTTGGATGATTATGTCCGTCCTCTGGAACGGTACTACTCTGAAGCGGCTCTCATTTGCGACATCATAGGCACAGTCCAGCAGCGCACGAAGCACATCACCAATCTTCCTGACTGGCGTGCTTTTATGGGCAACCACGAGGTTGAGAACTCCGCGAAAAGGAAGGAAATAGCAGATTCTTGATTGCTTATCGTACAAGATTTCATATCTTTGTAAAAGGCCAATGATAAGGTTATGAAAAAGTACGACCACAATGCTCTCATCAAGGCCGCCATCAAGTCCTTTTGGGAGACCAAACAAAAACAACTCACCGCTAGTGGCGATTCCTCCAACCGTGGGGCTGTTGTTGGGGGTAAACAGTTGGATGCCTTTGCCGAATTGCTCAAAAGACTCGCTATAGAGCAGGGCGTACCCGAGAAGTGTATCTACACCAGCCAGGCTTATCTGCCAGGATACTTCCGCTCATCAAAAGACTGGGACTTCTTAATTATCGCCCCCAATAAGAAGCTGATTGCTGCCGTTGAACTTAAATCCCAGATTGGCTCCTATGGCAACAATTTCAATAACCGAACGGAAGAAGCCATCGGTTCAGCTGTGGATCTTTGGACCGCTTTCCGCGAGAACCAGTTCCCCGGCCAAACTGCTCCGTGGATTGGCTACCTTACGGTCGTTGGCAAAGATGAGGGTTCAACGAATCCCGTCCGCAACAACGAGTCCCATTATTCCGTCCTTCCGGAATTCAAGTCGGCCAGTTATCTGGACCGCTACCGGGTTCTCTGCCAGAAACTCATTTTGGAAAGGCATTATTCCATGGCCGCACTGGTTTGCACCAGCGGTCCAGACCATTATGAAGATATGTCCGAAGACACCTCCATTGAGCGGTTCATCCTTTCATTCATTGGTCATCTGATAGGCAACATCAATGAGTTCCAATAGTAGCAGATACGGCTTGCGCCGCTCCGGCGGTCAGCATGGGGATGTGTTCACGTCTCCAGAAGTTGTATCGTATATGTTGGACCTTGTCGGCTACACTGCCGATAGGGATTTGAGCAAAACTAGTATACTTGAACCTTCTTGCGGAGAAGGTGAATTCGTTGTCGAAATCATCCGGCGTCTTCTGGAATCATCCCGGAGATTTGTTTTTGATTTTTCTTCAGCGTTTCAAAGCAATGTGTTTGCATACGATTTAGATGAGGCGAAGATCGCCACGTGCCGCAGCCGGATAGCGGAAATTGCTTCCCCCCTTCCTCTTGACGGTAATATCCGTCAGGCGGATTTCCTGATTGCTGACATCAGTTCTTTCGACATCGTTGTTGGCAATCCACCCTACATACGTTATGAGCAGATACCGGCTGATCTCCTTTCCGTCTACAAGCAGCAATTCCACACCTTCCATTATAGGGCAGATCTCTATATCCTGTTCTTTGAGAAGACCTTGACGCATCTGAATCCTGGTGGACGTCACTGCTTTGTATGTTCCAATCGTTGGCTCAAAAATGAGTACGGGAAGAAGTTGCGTGGCTGGATTGCCCATTCTTTCCGGGTGGATTCGATTGTCTCACTTGAAAAGGCCACGGATGCGTTTCAGGAAGATGTACTTGCTTATCCGGCCATTACGCTTATCTCCAAAGCAAAGCCTGGCTCTACGTTCTCTTTTTCAGAACTGACCTCAATTTCCCAGCTCGGGAAAGATGCCGGGCGGCTCCTTCCTACGCCTGTTTCGACCGATTGGAGCAGTGCCTTCAATCGCATACAGAGCGATGAGACCTTAGTGACCATCGAAGAAATGGGCTTTATGGTTGGTATCGGAGTTGCAACCGGAGCCGATTCAATCTTCATTGCCAAGGATCTTCCATCAAAGGTCGAGAAAGAACTACTTCTCCCAGCCTTGAATGCCAGGGATATGTCTGGTAATCGCCTGCAGTGGTCCGGCCAATACCTGCTGAATCCTTACAAACCTAACGGCGAACTCATTAGTCTGGAAGATTATCCCCAGGCCGCTGCATACTTGATTTCTCATCGTGAAGCCTTGCAGAAACGCCATATCGCCAAGAAGAACCCCGCGAAATGGTACAAGACCATTGACAGGATTGTTCCGTCGCTGAAAGACACTCCCAAGGTGCTGCTCCCGGACGTTTCAGGCAATCAGTTAATTTTCGTTGATGACGGCAGGTTCTATCCACAACACAACCTTTATTACATTACAGGAGGGTCATTGCGCCAGCTTCAACTGCTAAGCGCGATGCTGATGTCCGATTATGTCAAGACCCAGCTTCTCAGCATTACCAATTGTATGAATGGCGGCTATCCTCGCTGGCAGAGCCAATACCTGCGTAAACTCGTGATGCCGGACGTGAACAAAATTGAGGATTCATTGGCTGAGCGCCTGCTGGGAGCATATCAAGCTTTTGATATGACTCGCCTTAATGACACGATGGCCGACATCGTGTCTGCGCATAGAGCAGAGAGTCGCATACGGCAACCTCAGGCACAGCAGTTGACGTTTGATTTCGCGATATGATGTAGAGGACATCATCGCCAGCCTTTTCAAGATTCATCTGGAGTTGAAAAAAACGTAAATGATACTTTATCAGGTACTTCGAAATTATTGATTCAGAGTATTAACTGTTTCTATACATCAGTATCCGTAAATCATTTTCATCGTTGACAAGGATCAGGTGCGACCATTGGTCACGGAGCAGATCATCACTATAATCCAAGACGACGTAGTTCTCGTTTGTATGCGCCTTCAAATGAGCTGCGATTTCCTCTCCTTGGGATGCTGTCCGTTTAATATCAACAGCCGAGGACAGAATCATGGTCACACCAACAATATAGTCAATGAAAGGAAATGGATTTGATACATTTTCTATGATCTACTGTCCGCAGTTCAGTCGGATGATAACGTGTGCCGGATCTTCAAGACCCATCTCGCACTTCAAGGGAACCATGTGGGAACCTTTATGAAAAGCAAATACCCCTACAGCTGGCTGTAGGGGTATTTTGTGAGGTGCCTAGCGGAATCGAACCGCTGTAGCAGGTTTTGCAGACCTGTGCCTAACCGCTCGGCCAAAGCACCGTTGTTTGGGAATGCAAAGATAATGCTTTTTCTGTTATCCGCAAATTATTTCTTCCCGAATGCCGCCGAATGCCGACATAGTCCACCAAAAGTCCACCTGAAGCCTGCCGGAAGTCCACCGGAGGCCTGCCAAGAGCCAACCGGAAGTCTGCCGTTTGCCCTAAATGCTATGCCCTACTGACCTTGGTCACGTGCTTGAGAATCCTGATCTGCGAGATCACCTTGTCGAGCTCCATGTTGGAAGGGACGGAGATCCTCATGGTGATCTCGTAGGTTCCGCCGCGGTTGTTCTCGCTGACGTTGAACGTCCTGAGCGAGGCCTTGAACGTGTTGACGATCTCGGTGATCTGGCCTATTACTGACGACTCGTTGTCCGTCACAATCTTGAGGGTGCTTTGGAAACTACCGCCGGTAGGCGAGTCCGCCCACTTGACTTTCTGGATCCTGTACGGGTAGGCGCTGATGAGTCGAGCCGCGTTCGGACAGGAGATCCTGTGGATCTTGATGCCCTCGGTCCTCGTGACAAATCCGAACACATCGTCCCCGAAGACTGGATGGCAGCACTTGGACATCTTGTAGTCCAGCCCCTTGAGGTCTCTCGCGTTCAGGACAAGGATGTCGTCCGATGAGTGCCTGTTGCCCCATTCCGCCGACCTTGCCCCCAGTCTCTCCGCCTCCGCCTCTTTCGCTGCCTCGATGGCTTCGGCGTTTAGCCTGTCACGGTCAAGAATGTAGTTCTTCACGTCATTGACATCCACATCGCCACCGGCAACGGCGGCGTAGAACGAATTGAGGGTGGCATATTTAAGCTTCTTAAGAAGTTCGGCCAGCACTTCGTCCGTAAGCTCCAGCTTCCAGTTCTTCAGCCTTCGTCCAAGAAGCTCCTTTCCCTGGGCGGCTTTTTTATATTCCTCCTCATTGAGTTCCTGCTTGATGCGGTTGCGCGCCTTGGAGGTCACGACGAAGCTAAGCCAGTCGGAGGAAGGTTTCTGATTCTTGCCGGACATGATGTCCACCACGTCTCCGGTTTTCAGTTTCTCCCTGATGGACACAGCCTTGCCGTTGATGCGGCCGCCGGAGCAGCGCACTCCCAGTCCTGAATGAATATTAAAGGCGAAGTCCAGCACGGTGGCTCCGGCCGGCAGGATCCTCAGCTCCCCGGACGGCGTGAACACGAATATCTCCTTGGAAGGCGGCTGCGGAAGCTCGTCCGGACTGCCTTCGTGTGGGTGCTCAAGGGCGTAGCGCACGGAAGTCAGCCATTTATCCAGCTGGGCTTCATGCTTGATGCCCTTGTAGGACCAGTGTGAGGCCTGTCCGTTCTCCGCCTCGTCGTCCATTCTCTTTGTCCTGATCTGCACCTCGATGGAAGCTCCGCTCTTGTTCTTGACGGTGATGTGAAGGGACTCGTAGCCGTTCGGCTTAGGATTGGTCACCCAGTCACGCAGACGCTTGGTGTCGGCCTCATATTCCTCAGTCACATAGGAATATACCTGCCAGCAGATGTCCTTTTCCTTCTTGGTGTCCGGCTCGCAGTCGATTATGAAGCGGATGGCGAAGACATCGTAGACTCCTTCGAATGGAACCTTCTGCTTCTGCATCTTCCGCCAGATTGAATATGCCGTCTTGGTCCTGATCTTCAACTTGTACTGGATACCGGCGTCGGACAGCGTCTTCTTGAGAGGTTCGATGAACTCCTCTGTCAGCCTTATGCGGTCCCTTTCCGTGGCCTTGAGCTTGTTGGTGATGGCGCGGTACTGCTCCGGCTCGGCGAAACGGAAGTAGATGTCCTCCATCTCGCTCTTGATGTTGTAGAGTCCAAGCTGGTGGGCCAGAGGAATGTAGAGCATCAGTGTCTCCAGAATCTTCTTCTCTCTGGAGGCCTTAGGGAACATCTCCAGATGTCTCATCACCTCCAGCCTGTCGGCTATCTTGAGCACGGTGACGCGCGGATCGGTCGAGTACTGCACAATCAGTTTCTTGTAGCTCTCCGCCTCCAGCCGCGTGTCCTTAGGCTTGATCGTCGCGATTTTGTTCAGTCCCTCCACCATTTTGTACACATCCTCCGGGAATCCGCCAGAGTGCAAATCAATCTCAGGATGCTTTCTGGTCGCCTCGTGGAGGAACACCGCCGCCACGCAGTCCGCCGGCAGGCCGATCTCGTCCGCCGCGATCAGCGCCACGTTGACCGGATGCTCGATGAAGGGGTGTCCGTTGCCGCGCGTCTCGTCCGCCAGCGCCGCCGAAGCTATAGCGTACGCTTTGTCGATGAGAGCCTGCCCGGCCTCATCGTACTGGGGAAATCTCTGATGAATCGTGTCCATAGCAAAGTCCGTTTTACGCCCGAGGGCATCATTCCTCTCAAAAATACAAATTTTCTTCAAATTAGACACTGTTTTGCCTTCTTTGTTTGGCCCGAGGTCCGGCAAGGTGGTAAATTTGCCGGTAAGTTTTCACATGAATTGGTAAATTTCAGGTCGGTGCTGATATTTACCACCTTGTGTTATTTGATGTTACAAGACCCATGACTATCTTTGACGCACTTTTTCGTCCTGCGAGAATAATCAAACCCAAATATTTTATGAGAAGACAAAGAATATTCATCATGCTGTCCGCTGTGTCCCTGCTGCTTGTCGGCTGTGCGAACTACGACTCGGACATCAACCGGATTGACGAGGAACTTGACCGGATCGAGAACACACGCATCAAGTCTCTTTCAGAGCAGATTGACCGGATCAACGTCTCGCTTCCGGAACTGGAGCAGACCGACAAGGATCTCAAGGACATGATCAAATCCTTGGAAGGCACCGCCGGCGACCTTCAGAAGGCCATCGCGGAGAACGGGGCGAAGATTGAGGCTGTGAACGCGGATCTCGCGAAGGCGCTGGATGAGCTCCGGAGCACTGACGCCAAGGACAAGGAGGAGGTCATGGCCGCCTTGACGGCAGCCAAGGCCGAAATTATCGCAAGACTCGACGCCATGAAGACCGAGGCGGAGAAAAAGCTGGAAGCCGTGAACGGCACGATCGCGGCGCTTCAAGAGAAGGACACCCAGCTGGAGAAAAAGATCTCAGATCTTAAGGACTACGCCGACAATGTCCTCGCCGAGGCCAAGGAGCATGCCGACAAGGGAATCGCCGGCGCCAAGGATTGGGCATTGGCAACGTTCTCCACTCTAGAGAGCCAGAAGGCTATAGAGGAGGACATCGCCTCCATAAAGGGGAGCGTTGAGGGTCTGAAGGCCTCTGTGGCCGATCTTGAGAAGAGGCTCACGGAGAAATTCTCCAAGGATCTTGAGACGGCCGTCGCAGGTCTGGATTCCAAGATCTCGGAGCAGGTGACAGCACTGACTGCGGCCTACACCAACGCCATCTCTACGGCCAAGACAGAGATCGAGACAGCCTACACAGCCGCGATCAAGTCCGCGATCGAGAATCTGGAGGCATCCTTGAAGGATTGGGTCAACGAGACGCTGACTGGCTACAGCACCGTTGCGGCCACGGAGGCCGGGATCGCTGCGCTGAAGGACGATCTCGAGGGACAATTGTCCGGCCAAAAGGCATATCTTGAGGGCCTTTTGACCTCCTTGTCGAATGACATGACGAAGAACAACGCCGAATTGAAGAAACTTGTGGACGCCAACGCCAAGGCCATAGAGGCTAACAAGAAAGCCATTGAGGAGAGTGCCAAGAAGATCACTCAACAGGAGAGCGACCTCGCCGCCGCAAAGACAGAGATCAAGACCGCCTATGAAAAGGCCATCAGCGACGCTGTCAGTGCATCCGAGGGCAAGCTGACCAAGGAAATCACAGACAGGATCGCCGAGGTGAACAAGTCGATTGATGACAAGGTGACAAAGGTTCAGAATGCCGTTGATGCCCTGACCGTCAAGGTTGCCGACCTCGAGAAGAGCGTTCAGGCCATCAGCGCCGACCTCACCGCCCTGAAGAATTCTGTGAAGGACCTGGAGGACAGGCTCAACGCCCGCATCCAGTCGATTTCCTACATCCCGACTTATGCCGACAGGGTTGAGGAAGTCTATTTTACTATTGGTGACCTCAGCTATATCAAGGATCTTACCATTCAGTTCGAAGTCATGCCTCACGACATGGCTCAGAAGATCACCGTGGATCAGGTGTCCGGTCAGGCAACTTACCCTCAGACAAGGGCCGCGAGCCTCACATCGTTTAAGGTGAAGAGTGTCTCCGGTGATGCTGACGGAATCCTTACTGTTGTCATTGATCCGATAGAGTTCCTGAATAATGACCATTACAAGTATCCCACGATGAGTCCGGCCGCGATCAGGGTCGCTGTGTCCGACTCCAAGAACGGAGTGAGCGTGGCTTCTGAATATATCTCCGTCGATCCGAAGAAGTACAATAGATTCATGTCCTACACGACCACCACAGGTAACGAACTCAAGCGGGATTGTTATACTGTCACTGATAATGACAATAAAAAAGTTAAGACCGTGTCTTCCCGGAATTCTGAAACGGGAGAATGGACGATGAGTGTTCCGTATGGGCCAAGCTCTGGTGGGAAGGCCGGCAAGATTGACTTCAGAATGTGGTATGATTATTACATGGGTGATATTAGAGTTCTTGACAACTCCTTGGAGAAGATATCCTTCAAGTGGGCCTATCCTTATTATTTCCTTAAGGATGCCACACGTATGTTTTTCAACTGTACCAATCTGAAGGAAGCCGACTTGAGTGGTTTGGCATCCGATAATGTCACAAGCATGGACGAGATGTTTATCGGCTGTACCAAACTTGAGGTTGTCAATCTGTGGAACACGCACAAGGCTAATTTCATGGAAAATGTGACGAAAACGCAGAAGATGTTCCAAGGCTGCTCAAGCCTGAATAAGTTGACCCTCCCGAGGAAGGTCAAAACAGAAAAACTTGAGTCAATGTTTGGCATGTTCGATGGTTGCTCATCGCTGACCGCTCTTGATCTGTCAGCTTGGAATCTGAATAATGTGATAAATATGGAGTCATTGTTCAAGAATTGTTCTGGCCTGACGAGTGTTGCTTTGCCGAAAGTGACCTCGAAGAAGATTCAATATATGCAAAGAATGTTTAGCGGCTGCTCTTCTTTGACAAGCATAGACCTTTCCGGCTGGAATGTGGAGAATGTGACAGAGATGGGAGATCTGTTCTATGGCTGTTCCAACTTAAAAGATCTCGACTTGTCCGGTTGGGCTCCGAGAAGTCTGACAAAAATCTCTAGGATGTTCTTAAATTGCACAAGTCTGGAAAGCATCAACCTGTCTGGCTGGAATTTGGAGAATATGACAGAAATTCAGTATATGTTCTCCGGTTGCACCAGTTTGAAGACTGTTGATCTTTCCAATTGGAAAACTCCAAAGTTGTCTGTATTAGGCAGATTGATCAATGGGTGCGGGAATTTGACTTACGCCAATCTTTCCGGTTGGGATGTTTCTTCACTGTACCAAATTGATGTGTATCCATTTTCTGGCTGTGTGAATTTGGTGACTCTTGACCTGTCTGGATGGAATCTGGACAATACAATTGTCGATAGACGCTTATTCGAGAACTGCAATAGTCTGAAGACAGTCCGGATGGTCGGTTGTTCCCAGACAACGGTCGACAAGATTAAGAAAGTCCTGCCAAGTGGAGCCACAGTCGTGACCAAGTAGGAAAGTACAACCCATAAACTCGCTCCGGGCTGGTTCTGACGGAATCAGTCCGGATTCATTATGTGGACTTGCATTCATTTTTGTATTTTTCCTCTAAAAAAACTGTTTCTTTCTTATGGGGCGGGCGTAAAAATCGCAGATTTTTTATGTAAGTTTGTAAAATGATTCATTAGAAGAGAATGCCAATGGACATGTACCTGCTCCTGTCTTTCGCATCTGGCGTGGCCATCACCACGCTGGCTTTCATCTTGCTTCTCGTCAGGATTGAACCGGACGAGGAAAGCCGGAAGATCCGTTTCGCAAGGGCGATACTTGCCGCAAGTTATTTTCTGCTTGCTGTCCCTGACTGGCTGAACATCTACGGACTGAATGATTCCGAAGACATAGCCGCCGCCACGATCGTCTCGGCGTCCATTCAGTCCTTGCTGTTCACTTTCACGCTGATAACGATGATCCGGCCATCTCTCGTGACGATGCGAAGGATATTGATCAACGTGGCTCTCGTGGCCGTCGGTTCGCTCTGCTTTCTTGTCGTGGATTCGTTGGCTGGCTCGCCGATAGTCACATGCGTGGCGGTCGCCGCTGTCATTGCCCAGCTTATTCTTTACTCGGCGTTGTTCCAAAGATGCTACAAAAAGTTTGTCAGGCAGGTCAAAGACTATTATGATGAGGAATATGAACGGCCGCTCCGTTGGGCGAGAAACAGCTTTATCGCTGCCTTGACGGTCGGGGTGTCCGCACTGTTGTCCCTTACGGTACCGCAGCCGGTCTATAATGCCTTCATGTGCTGCTACATAGCCTTCTACGTCTGGTTCGCCAGCCGCTTCATCAACTACATCATCCGTTCTGACTACTATCTCCCTGCTGTGAAATCGTCTCCTGATGAGGCTGCCGGACTGAAATCGGATCAGGAAACGATGGTGTCGGACTCTGAATTCAACGATTCGGCGGAACTCATGAACAGGCTTAAGGCATCGTTGGATGAATATGTGGCCTTGAAGGACTACCTGAACCCTGAACGTGACAGAAACTACATCATCGAGCGTAGCGGTGTGGATCCCCGGTTCTTCCGCTGGTACTTCCAGAATGTGATGGTGCAGGACTTCCGTGTCTGGAGAGCCAACCTGAGGATCGAAGAGGCGAAGAGGATAATCATGGCAACTCCGGACGTCTCGATGAACGCTCTTGCGATGAGACTCGGCTTCGGAACGTCCCAGAATTTCTACCATCATTTCAAGAAAGTGGTCGGCCAGACCCCAACGGAGTTCATGGAAACTTGTGGGACGAATCGGCCTGAATAGTAAATCTGTTGGTAAATCACGCTTACGGGGTGGTAAATTTCATGTCTTAAAGAAATTTACCACCCTCATTGTTTTGACCTTACCGCATCGTTGAGTACTTTTGTCCAACCGGAGCTTAGTGGAATTCTTGCCGAAATATTATATACTTTCATTAGACTTCCCACTGAGTAAGCGTTAAAAAATTAGTTGGCAATCAAAGATCACCAAGTTATTTTTTAAGGATTACTGAAGAGGGATTGTATTCAATGATGATAACAGAAGAACAGATCTACATGGCGCTTTGCCTCACCTCCGTTGTGGTTTGCATGACGGACGCTGTTCTTCTGCTATGCATGCGCCGGTTCCTCCGGGAGATGGACAGGAGGCTCTACCGTCCTGAAAGGTACATCAGCGCGCGGATCGCCCTCGGAATCGCCTTCCTCATCATGGCGGTGATGACCACCGGACTCCTGTTCCGAGGTCTGGCCGGACCGACGGAAAAGTTCTTTTCCATCGGTAATCTTGTGATCAGTTCATCCCAGGCCCTGTTGTTCACGATAGCGTCTCTGGCCCTACTGAATTCCCGGCTGATAAGACGGGATGTCATACTCCTTAACTGCCTTCCGATCGCGCTGTTCGTCGTGGCCTACTTCATATTCATAGAGCATGAGCGGGTCGGACGCGGAATATGTTACTGCTTTTTCACTTTCTATGTGGTGCAGCTCCTTTTCTACACGGCGGTGTTCGCGTTCGAGCGCAGGGAATATATTCATAAACTGAAAGTCAGCTGCACGGTGGAGGAGTTCGGCCAATGCCGCAACAACGGCGTGACTTGGATATTTGTCTCCGCCCTGCTCGTGGGCATCCTCGCGTTGATCTCCTATTTCTTCACCCAGTACTGGCAGCTGTCGCTCTTTGTGTTCGTCTACACGGTGTTCTACACGGCAGTGACGGTCTATTTCCTGAAATATGCCGGGAAGAGCGCCGAGATCGAGAGCATCACGGCTGATGACAGGGATTTTTAGTACTCTTGATGTTTTTTTGCTAACTTTGCAAGGTTGTGGCCGCCGAATGTGGAGGTGGCGCGACCAGTAAAGGAACATCATCATGAGCATCTTGAAAGTGGGAATGGTGCAGCAGAGCTGTACGACGGACATCGAGGCGAACATCGCCAAACTTACAGAGAACATCCGCAAGTGTGCGGCCAGTGGAGCGGAACTTGTTGTGCTTCAGGAGCTTCATAATTCTGTCTACTTCTGCCAGACCGAGGATGCCTCGCTGTGTGACCTGGCGGAGACCATTCCGGGACCTTCCACGGAGCGTTTCGGCGCCATTGCCAGGGAACTCGGCATCGTGCTTGTCCTCTCGCTGTTTGAAAGGCGGGCTCCGGGACTTTACCACAACACGGCTGTCGTGATCGAGAAGGACGGCAGCATCGCCGGCAAGTACCGCAAGATGCATATTCCTGACGATCCTTGTTTCTACGAGAAGTTCTATTTCACGCCTGGCGATTTGGGTTTCGAGCCGATACGAACCTCGGTCGGGACTCTGGGAGTGCTGGTCTGCTGGGATCAGTGGTACCCTGAGGCAGCAAGGCTCATGGCCCTGAACGGTGCACAGTTGCTGATCTATCCTACCGCCATCGGTGGGGTCGGCACGGATTCCAAGGAGGAGCAGCAGACCCAGAGGCAGGCCTGGCAGCTTGTCCAGAGGGGGCATTCCGTCGCCAACGGCCTGCCGGTCATCACCGTGAACCGTGTGGGTCACGAGGAGGATCCTTCCGGCAGCACGATTGGACTTGATTTCTGGGGATATTCCTTCGCCACGGGGCCGCAGGGGGAGATCCTTGCGCAGTTCGGCACCGATGAGGAGGGCGTGAAGGTTGTGGACATCGACCTGGAGCGCACTGAATATGTCCGCCGTGGCTGGCCGTTCCTTCGTGACCGCCGCATAGACGCCTACGATCCGATACTTCTTCGCTACGGCAAGTAGCATTACCTTTTTTTTTAGGATTGATTAATACCCTTCGAGTGGCAGGAATTGCCGGAAATGTTGCCAGAGAGTGTCGCGCGACACCCTTGTGTGGCGGTATGGTTCGTAATAGACCAAGGTTTTCTCCAAAATACCAAGAAATAGGGATGCGGCCGGGTTGTTTCTGAATATTAATTTACATATATTTGCCGACCTACGAAGTTGAGAGGCCTTTTACATTTTTCTGCAAGTCTATGAAAGGGGTGATCAACGAATTTTTATTCATCTTATTCAATGTTTATGGAATCAGGTAAATTGACGAAGAAAGCCGGCTATCGGCTTAGGACTCTGGTTCTTTCCTTGTGCGCCATAGTGGCTGTCACAGGGTTCGCGGATTCGGCACTGGCCCAGAACAATCAGGGCAAGAGCGCTTCCGGAACCTCGGGCAACCCACGGATCACCGTCAAGGGACGGATTACGGACGACCACGATGAGCCGCTCCCGGGAGCCAATGTGCTCGTCAAGGGCACATCTGTCGGAACCTCCGCCGATGCGGACGGTAATTATTCACTCACTTTTCAGAGAAGCCCCGGCAAGTCGGACATCCTGATATATTCATTCATCGGAACAGAGTCCAAGGAGTTTAATGTCAGCACCTCGACGAGACTTAACGTGCAGCTGAAGACCTCCAGCCTCGATGCTGTGGTGGTCAATGGATTTTACACCCAGACGAAGGAAACCTTCACAGGCGCGGCCACTACGATAAGCGGCGACCAGTTGGTGGCTGTGTCATCGACCAACCTGATGCAGAGTCTTGCCTCCCTTACCCCGGGCATGGTGCTGGTGGAGAACAACAGCGCGGGATCCAACCCGAACGCTGTGCCGTCCATCCTTATCCGTGGATCCAACACCTTGATTTCCAATGAGAGCGAGGAGGGTGTGAACAACCCTCTCATCGTGCTGGACGGTGTGGAGATCAGCATCCAGGAACTCTACGACCTTGACATGTTCGACATCGAGAGAATCGATGTGCTGAAGGATGCATCCGCCACCATCCTCTATGGTGAGAAGGGAGCCAACGGTGTCATCGTCGTCGAGAGAAAACGCTCGGAGGAAGGAAAACTCAGGCTCAGCTACAACTTCGTGCCGAGGTTCAGCGTGCCGGATCTCAGCTCCTTCAACCTTTGTAGTCCCGCTGAAAAACTTGAGATAGAAAGGCTTGCGGGAAAGTATGACACGGCTGACGGCTCCATGGACGAGGCCTACGACTACAAGCTTCAGCTTATCCGCAAGGGTGTCAATCCGGACTGGCTCCACGCTCCGCTGCGCGTGCCGTTCAGTCACACCCATTCCCTGGCGCTCAGCTCCAGGGGCGAGAAGCTGGAGTTTCGGGCGAACGCCAACTTCGGAGACACTTACGGAGTCATGAAGGTCGACAACAGAAGGAATCTGGGTCTTAACTTCAGCATCAACTACCACCTCCGCAACAAGCTGACCCTTTCCTACAAGAACAGCTTCTCCCTGAACAAGAGTGTTGATTCTCCGTACGGAAGCTACACCCAGTACTCTAGGATGAATCCGTACAACCCGATGACGGACGAGGACGGCAACTACATCAAGAGCTACTATTTCAATCCGCTCAGCACTTCGTCCTACAAGACGGCCAACCCTCTGTACGACGCCACGCTCTCAAGTTTCGGAAAGAGCCAGAACCAGTCGTGGACCAACTCGCTTTCAGGTAGATGGAACATCACCAAGGAACTCTATGTCACCGGTCAGGCCAATCTTGGACTTTCCTGGAGCAAGGCCGACACCTACGAGTCTCCGGATATGGCGAAATACGAGAACAGCAAGCTGGCTGACAAGGGACGCTACAGCCTCTCGACCGGTAACGGCCTGAGTACTGACGGCAAGCTTGTTGTCAACTATGGTAAGTCATTGGACACCAGGGGTTCGATGTTCAGGGTCAGCGCCGGTGGCAACATCCAGTACAGCCGCCGGCAGAATGCCTCTTTCCTTGCGAAGGGATTCATCAAGGACGAACTTTCCGACCTGTCCTTCGCGCTGACCTACCCTTCCGGACATCCGACCGGATCCGACAGGGTAGCCACCGCGGTGGGTTTCTTCGTCAACGCCAACTTCAGCCTTTGGAACAGGTATTTCGTGGACGGATCCTACAGGACTTCCGGCTCCTCGAAGTTCGGCTCCAACAACAGTTTCGCCCCGTTCTGGGCGCTGGGAGCAGGTTGGCACCTCCACAACGAGAGGTTCATCAAGGAAAACCTTCCTTGGGTCAACACCTTGACATTCAGGTACTCTCTTGGCTACACGGGAAGCGTCTCGTTTGACTACTACCAGGCCAAGACCGTCTACCAGTACGACTCCAAGTACCAGTATGTCTCCGGTATCGGAGCGTTGCCGAAGCAGATGGGCAACCCTGACCTGAAATGGCAGAGGACCCTGAACAACAACTTCGGCCTGACGGCGGCCTTCCTTGACAGCCGTTTCAACCTTTCGTTCGATTTCTATTCCAACACGACCTACGACATGCTGATGTCCGTCAATCTGCCGCCTTCTGTCGGCACGACATCAATGAACGTGAACTTCGGCCAGCTCAACAACAAAGGTCTCGACCTTTCGCTTTCCGCCCAGATCATCCGCAACAAGGACTGGTTCTGGAGCATGACGCTGACCGGCGGCCATGTCATGGACCAGATCCGCAAGATCTCCCAGGGTCTCAAGAATGACATCGACAACCCTTACGATTCCTCCAAGCCGAAGATCCTCTTCGTGGAGGGCGGATCCCAGTACGACATCTACGCGATGCGCTCGGCGGGAATCGACCCTGCCACCGGAAAGGAGATATTCATCAAGAAGAACGGTGAGTATACCTTCAAATACGACGAGAACGAGAGAGTGGCTGTCGGAAACACGAACCCTATCCTTCAGGGCTCATGGATGAACACTGTGAGGTACAAGGGTTTCTCCATCAGTCTGGCCACTTCCTACACTTTCGGCTCGGACTACTACAACTCGACCCTGAAGAACAAGGTGGAGAACATCGACCTTGACTACAACGTGGACCGCAGGGTGTTCACCGACAGGTGGAAGCAGCCTGGTGACCACACCCGTTTCCTTGGAATCGGCACATCCAGCAGTTCTTCCCAGTACTCCGAGAGATTCGTTGAGAAGCGTAACGAGCTGTACATCTCCAGCATTCAGGTGATGTACGACTTCGCTCCGAAGGCGATCACGAGGCTCGGTCTCCGCAAACTTGCGATAGGCTTCGGACTGTCTGACATAGCGCACATCTCCACCGTCAAGTTCGAGAGGGGAACCGATTATCCTTACTGCCGCGGAATCAACCTGATTTTCCGCCCAACATTCTAATAAGGAGGACAGACAATGAAAAGCAAATCAATATTCATGACAATCATAGCCGCCGCGGCGGTCCTTGCCGGCGGGTGTTCCAAATTCCTTGACGTGCATCCTAAGGGTGAGAAGATCAACATGTTCGAGACGGCGGAGGAATATGAGGACGCACTCTACGGCGTCTATAACGAGTTGACCGGCAGCAACCTGTACGGGCAGAACTTCTATCTGCTTCCGGAGGTGCTTAGCCAGAACTTCACGACGACTGACTATAAATATTCAGAACTCGCAGAAGGTGAGATGACCACCCAGGGAGCCTCGGCGACGAAGAGGGAGATCTGGAAATCCGCCTATGCCGCCATCAACCACATCAACAACATCATCGAGCATGCCGAGGACGACATCGACACCTACAGGCATTCCGGCCTTTACCTCGGTGAGGCGCTGGCGTTGAGGGCGTTGACGCATTTCGAGCTTCTCAAGCTCTTCGGCCCTCCTTATTGGGCGGAGGATGCCGTGAAGAAGCAGGTCCTTCCTTACGTCACCAAATATTCCTTTGACATCAAGGATTTTGACTCGTATGACAAGGTCTACGATGCGATCCTTTCGGATCTCGGAAGGGCTGAGAAATATCTCGCCGAGGACGAGACACTCGTTCCTGCTGAACGAAACAATACTGCCAACTCCTTCACGGACGCGAGAATAGCGCACATGAACCTGTATGCGGTGCAGGCTTTGACCGCAAAGGTCTACTGGAGCAGGAACGACCTTGACAATGCGGAGAAATATGCCGAGAAGGTCATCTCCAGCGGAAAGTTCTCTTTCCGTCCGGTCAGCGCCTTTGTGCAGCCGGACAACGGAACCCTTGACCTTCACGAGACGATCTTCGGACTCTTTGTCAATGATGAGACAGCGATGATGAAGAAACTCTCCCTGGCCGAGACGGTCGGTGCTTCAGCCTTGAATCTGGCCACCGACTATGCCGTCCTCTATGAGAAGAATGCGGGCGCCAGCACCGACTACAGGCTTTCAGCATGGTTCGACCCGGCCATCCCGGCCTGCCGCAAGATGGTCAACAGCATATTCATCGCCGGCAACAACACCTACAACGGGAAGTCCATACTCGGCTACGATGTCATCCGTCTCACGGAGCTGTACTACATCATCGCTGAGGCGAACATCACGAAGGATCCCGCCAAGGCCAAGGAATATTTTGACAAGGTTCTGAAATCCAGAGGCCGTGAGACTCTTGAGGAGTCCGGTGAGGCGCTTACCAAGGATCTCCTTTTCGAAGAGAGGAAACGCGAGTTCTACTGTGAGGGATTCACCTGGTTCGATATGAAGATGGAGCGGAAGGACATCCTGACGGTCTCAGGCAAAGTGCTGCCCGGGGATGTCGCCGCCACCTACATGCTGACTGTCCCTGATGACGAATGGGAATCCAGAAAGGATATTGAGATTTAAACTAAAAATGGAACAAAGATGAAAAGATTGATATATTCATTGATCGCCTGCCTTCCGTTCCTTGCCTCGTGCGACGGGACTTGGGTGATGTATGACACCGGCCAGAAGGACCACATCTATTTCCAGGACAGGATCCAGACCATCATGAAGTCTTTCGCGCTGCTGTCCACGGATGAGATTGATGTCGCCGCCAATGTCTATGTGATGGGCAACGTGTCCGATGTGGACAGGCCGTTCAAGGTGGAGAGCGTGGACACTCCCGCCGGCACGGTGCTGACTTTCGGAGGTGTGGAGTACCCTGTGATCTCCGCCAGGGAAGGTGTCGACTTTGAGGTGGAGGACTGTGTGATCCCTGCCGGAGAGGTTTCCACGACCATCAATGTGAGACTCAAGCGTCAGCCTGAGATGAAAGGCGGAAGCTATGTGAGGGTGCACCTGAGACTTGTGCCGTACGGGAACTTCGAGCCGCTTCCGGCGGACACGATCAACACCACGGTCATGTCTCCGGAGTTCCAGCTCTATGTCAACGACGGCGATCCGGCCTGCCCGACATGGTGGAGGCCTGCTTCCAGCAAGCCGGCCGGCTGGGACTACGACCTTGGCAACTTCTATCCTTCCAAGTTCCGCAAGCTCCTGGAGTTCTACCATAAGACCGCCGAGACGAACCCTACCTTCTATGAGTATTGTGTCGCGCATTATGGCGAGAATCTTGACGCCGAGCCGAACGCCGACAACTTCAAGATGACAAGGTTCTGGCGCCAGACTTACATGGCGGCCTGGGCCTCCGAGGTCTTCTGCCCTCTCTTCGAGTACTATGAGCAGTACTACAAGGATCATCCGGACGACCCTAACTTCGAGCCGATGGGAACGGAGAGTGTGAACATCAACGCGCTGATTGGCTGGGGGGATCCGAGAAGCGGTAGATACGGTTTTCTTAACTAAATTATAGACAGAGCATTATGAGAAATCTAAAATACTGCGTACTCTCGCTTGCCATCCTGCTCTTCGTACTTCCGTCATGCTGGAAGATCGATGAGGGAGGCTCGTTGGAGTTGGAACCGATCGAAGTCGTCGCGGCTTCGGACACGATCAACGCCAATCTTGGAGTCGAGCTGAAATACGAAGGCCTCACTGTGAAAAGCGGCCTTGATGTGAAATTCGAGTGGACCTATGGACAGCCGGCCGACGGAAAGACGATAGCCGACCACCTCTTCAAGCCGGGAACGGTCGAGAAGTTCTCCACTTCGCCGACCATCGACTACACCTTCTCCAAGATCGGTACTTTCCTGTTGCGCCTGCGTCTTGACAACGGGGAGAGTGTGTCTTACAAGTACTTCACGCTGAATGTCAATTCCGGCTATGACGAGGGTGTCGCCATCCTGAGCAACGACAATGCCGGCAACGGCAGCCTGACCTTCGTCAAGACCCTGACATCGGAGGAGAGCGCCGCCGGGGAGCGCGAGGTGTTCCCGGACGTGTTCTCTTCCATCAATCCCGGACAGACGCTCAAGAACGGCGTGGCCCTGTTCATGTCCAACGCGACTGTCAAGAAGGTTGACTATTCAGGCATCCTCATCGCGACGAACGATGAGCGAAGCACCATGTGGCACATGGAGGCAAAGACATTCCAGCTTTTCCAGAAAGCCGGAATGGCCGGAACTGGGTCTTCGTTCAAGGCCTTCGGCGGCGAGATCGCCAACACATCCGGCTTCGCGGCCTTCCTTTTGGGCAACAACTCCCACATCTACCGCTACGACATGCTTCTTGGAAACTACACCGACATGACCGACATCAAGCCGATGACCAGGGTCTTCGGAGGACTGTCCAGAACTATGCCGACAACCGAATCCGTCCGCACCACGATCTACTACACGGACGACACCCTGTGCATCAGGAGAAGCGCCTCCGCGGGCGTGTTCTACTACTCGCAGAAGGGCTATTCTGTCGTGAATATGGCCACGATGAGGACTTCCAAGAATAACGGACTCTACATCCTTTTCAGAAACAACGCCAATCCGGAGAACTATCTGATTCGCTGCACGGACGGAGTCGGCGGAATCGGGACATTCAAGAAATGGGGGGCGTCGGTGGATTTCACCACGTCGGACCTCAAGATGGACGAAAACAGCAAGTTCGTGAACACCAAGCACTCGGCTGATGTCTACTACACCTTCGGGAACGCCATCTACAGATGGTCCCTGATCAGCGCCCCGGCCACCAAACCGACGATCACGCTTCCTGCCGGAGAGCAGATCCGTGACATCGCCACCAATTTCAAGGGACGTGGCAAAGGCAATGACGGAGAGGATCTTCTGTACGTCGTGACCTACAATCCATCAAGAGCCGGTGACAAGAAAGGAAGTCTCTATGTTTACTCGTTCTCTGATGACTCGCTTGTCCGTTCCTATGAGGGAATCTGCGATGATCCGGTCTCCGTGCTTTACAAGTACAGAGTGAATTGATAATAAATCATAACTAAAAAAAATACTATGACAAAAAGGAGTATTATCCTGACTTTGATCGCCGCCGCGCTGTTGGTCCCATCCACAGACGCGGCAGCGTCCGTGTTTAAGAAAAAGAAGAAAAAGGCTCAGACGGAGGCTACAGCGGCTCAGAAACCGGCTCCGAAGAAGAAGCAGACCCCTTACGAGAAGCTGATGAAGGAGGTTGCCGATTCGGCCTGCGGCGGCACGTTCAACCTCTACCGCACGTCCAAGGACAAGATCTATATGGGCTTTCCAAGGAATATGATGGGACGCAGGATGCTCGTGGGAAGCACCATCACCGCCACAAGCAATCCGGCCTATCTGAACGTCGGGTATAAGTACGTGAAGCCGACATATTTCCAGATTGACCTCAAGGACAGCCTTGTGGTGCTGAGTGTTCCGGGCGCAAACGCCACGAGTTCCGATCCAGGGATGCAGACCGCCCTTGAGCGCAGCTATATTCCCAAGGTCTTGAGAAGGATCGCCGTGCAGGCGACGAGCAAGGACAGTTCGGAGGTGATCTTCGAGGTGACTCCGCTCATCAATTCGGTCGCTCCGAAGGGAAAGGATTTCTCCCTCACGAAGGCGGCTGACGAGAAATCCACCTGGTTCAGCGATCTCAAGGCGTTCAATGACAACGCTTCCGTGAAAGTGCATTCCAATGTGGACTTCACGAAGACCTTCCTGATGCTGAAAGGCAAGGTTGGTTCCGGCTCGATGGCCTACACGGTCTCGTTTATGCTTCTCCCTGAGAACCCGATGCCGGCCCGTGTGCAGGATTCCAGGATAGGAGTGTTCCCTGTCGGCCCGGGCGAGGGAAGTGTGAAGTACAATCTCACATCCGCCGAGGATGGGTTCAAAGGCTATGTGCTGGCATCCCGCTGGAGGCTTGAGCTCTCCGACACGACCGCCTGGAAGAACGGACAGAAGGTGACTGTCAGAAATCCGATCGTCTGGTACGTGGACAATTCGTTCCCGGAGGCTTGGAAGGCTCCGATCAAGACAGGAGTCCTCGCCTGGAACCGCGCCTTCGAGGCCATCGGCCTTAAGGATGTGATGCAGGTCAGAGACTTCCCTACAGCGGAGGAGGATCCTCAGTTCGATCCTGACAACCTGAAATATTCATGCATCAGGTATGTCCCTGACGCGACGATGAACGCTATGGGTCCGTCTTGGGTGGATCCTGTCACCGGCGAGATCCTTAACGCCTCCGTACTGGTCTACAACGATGTCATCAAGCTGATCAACAACTGGCGTTTCGTCCAGACAGCTCAGGTCGATGAGAAGGTACGTGCCGTGAAGATGCCGCAGGACATCATCGACGAGTCGATGGTCTATGTGATTTCACACGAGATCGGCCACACTCTCGGACTCATGCACAATATGGGAGCATCTTCGGCCTATCCGACCGACTCTTTGAGGAACGCCGCTTTCACTGCGAAATATGGTACGACTCCGTCGATCATGGACTATGCCCGCTTCAACTATGTGGCGCAGCCCGGGGACAAGGGCGTGAGGCTCGTCCCTCCGACCCTCGGAGTCTATGATGAATATGCCATAAAGTGGCTCTACACACCTGTCCCGGGAGCCAAGGACATCTGGGAGGAGGCTGAGATCGCCGGTAAGATCATCGAGGCCAAGGCCGGTGATCCGCTTTACCGCTACGGAGCGCAGCAGATGGCCACCTCCGCGGCTTACGGATCCTATGATCCAAGCGCCAGGACGGAGGACTTGGGCGATGATCCGATCAAGTCTAGTGACTACGGCATCAGGAACCTGAAGTACATCCTTCCGAGGATGAACGAGTGGATAGGCGCTGATGACGAGGACTTTACCCACCGAGGCGATCTTTACACCCAGCTGACGAACCAGTACTACCGCTACATCGGCAATGTGATGGCGCAGGTCGGAGGAATATACCTGAACAACGTCAAGGACGGATCGGCTGTCAAGCCGTCAGTTCCGGTCGCCAGAAAGGTACAGAGGGCTTCCCTGAAGTGGGTGGTGGCGCAGCTGCGCTCCTCCTCATGGATCAATGAGCCGTCGGTGACTTCCAACCTGCCTCTCGCCGCCCCGCAGTCCAACAAGATCTGCGCCGCCGTGGCGAAGTCCCTCGCTTCAACGGTTCCGACGAATGTGATGCTTTCATCCGCCGTTCCAGGAGTGGCCGGACCTTACACGGTCAAGGAATATTACGACGACCTCTATGCCGAGGTGTTCGCCTCATCGATTGCCGGGCGCAGGCTCGCCTCTGAGGAGAAGACCCTCCAGAGGGAGGTGCTGACGGCTTCGTCAAAGGATGTCAAGTCAGTGCTGTCCAAGTCGTTTGCGGAGGAGACAGAGGCTGATGAACATCTTGGCGGACAGGATTGGTGCGGTTTTGAAGACTACAGCCTCGGTGAGGGACAGTCCCCTTTCCAGAAGGCCGTGAGTGTCCAGACCATCGACGAGAGTGACGGTTGCAGGATAATATTCCTCAATAAGGTAAAGGCACTGTGCCTTTCCCGCAGGTCTTCCGCTCCGTCCGGGGACAGGGCTCACTACGAGTACCTTCTCGCTCGTGTAAATGCGGCGCTTCAGAGCCAGAAATAACCTCTCCGGTCGCTGAGCCTGTCGAAGCGACCGGAAAAACACAAGCATATTCATTAGATGAAGATAAAACCAATCATAACGGTGATGGCCGTACTGGCCGTCGCGGCCTGCTCCACCCTGAAGGATGGAGAGTACAATCTGTCGGTTGTCGCAACTGGTGACGGCCACGGCTACTGGTTTGCCAAACCGATAGAAGACGGAGGGCGGGCCAGAGGCTCGCTGATGTCGCAAAGCGGATTCGTGGAAGGTGTCAGGGCGGCCAAAGGCGAGGACAATGTCATCCTTGTCGATGCCGGAGACAACTTCTCCGGCGGCGGAGCCCCATTCTACTACAACTTTGTCGACACGACATCCGCCCATCTGTACCCGAGGCTCGCCGCCTACATGGGGTATGACGCCGTGGTGGCGGGACACTCGGATTTCGAGGCCGGTCACCGTGTCTATGACCGTGTGGCCAGGGAGATGAGAAAAGCCGGCGTTCCGTTTCTGGCCGGCAACGCCGTGTCGGAAAGGACCGGCAAAGGGTATCTCCCGGCATATTCAATAGTAAGGAAAGGCGGGGTGAAGGTGGCGGTTCTCGGCTACACCAACGCCACCAACGCCTCGCTGATGGACGCCTCCTGTGTCTCCGGCATCAGTTTCAAGTCCCTCCTGCCTCTGGTCCAGGAGGATGTCGATAAGGTGCGCTCAAAGGAGAATCCGCAAGTCGTGATTGTCGTGGCCCACACTTCGATGGGCAAGGGTGACGGGCAGAACCTTGAGCGTCAGGGTCTTGACCTGTTCAACAGTCTCAAGGGCGTCGATGTGCTTGTCACAGGTCACGACCATTCCACCAAGGTGCTGAAAACCGACAGCACCGTTCTGCTGGATTGCGGCAGGGCAGGACAGTACGCCTGTCTTGCCGACATCAAGCTGGTCGTGAGAGGCGGGAAAGTGATCAGCCGTTCACTGTCCGGCGAGGTCGAGTCCTTCGGTTCGGAAAACTATGACACCGCCATGGAGGAAGCCTTCAAGTCCGACTACGAGAAGGTGCGGGACTTCAATGCCAGCCATGTCGGCGAGGTAAAGAAAGACTTGGTGTCCAGGGAGTTCTACTATCGCCAGTGTGACTACATGAACTTCCTTCACGCCCTTGCGTTCAGCGCCTGGCCGGTAGACATCTCGCTTTCGGCGACGCTGCTCATTGACGGCATGGTTCCTGCCGGCGAGGTTCGTTACCAGGACATCCGTAAGATCTATCCTTATGACAACAAACTGGTCGTCCTGCGCCTGACCGGCGCCGAGATCCTGCGGTACCTTGAGGCGAGCTATGATGCGTGGATCAGCACGGTGCCAGGACCGGCGGAAGGCACCCATGTACTCAGGATCACCCAGACAAAGGACTATGCCACCGGCGGCTTGAAGTGGAAGCTTGCCAAGAGTCCGGCGAACTTCGATTCCGCCGCGGGAATCCGCTACACCGTCGACGTGACCAAGCCTTACGGCTCGCGTGTGACGGTCTCCGGAATGGCCGACGGCAGCCCGTTCGAGATGGACAAGGACTATTCCGTTGCCATAACTTCCTATCGTTCAACTGGCTCCGGTGGCCTTATGAAGGCTGCCGGCCTTATGGACGCGCGGTCGGTCGAGGATAGAATCATCTACCGCGGACCCGAGTTCAGGACAATCCTGTACCGTTATCTCAAGAAGCACGGCTCCATCGATCCGGCTGTGGTGGGCGATCCGAATGTCGTCGGTTCCTGGAGGTTCGTTCCTGATTTCGCGCCGGAAGCCATCAAGGCAGACGTGGAATTAATCTACGGTAAATAATGAATATCCTTGCGTCGATGAAAAAGATAATCCTGAAAGACATTGTCCTTGCGGTGGCCGCGCTGCTTGCCGCAGGGACATATTCATTTGCCCAGACACCCGCGACGTTGGACCGTCGGGCGGCGGTCGAGGCTGAATTTGGTGTCAAGGACGCAGTCCGCAAGTACGACACCCGTGCCGAGATGATGGCCGACCGCAATCTTCTTGGCGGTGAGTATTACATGTACCCGTTCGACGAAGTGAGGATCACTCCGGCTCCGAAGGGCTACAAGCCGGTCTACATCAGCCATATCGGTCGTCACGGAGCTAGATATGCCCTTGGAGACGGAGTCTATGAGGCAGTCCGTAAGGTGCTTTCAGACGCTCATGCCGCCGGAAAACTGACGGAGGCCGGTGAGGATCTTTTCGTCCGTTACGAGAGGTTCTATCCGTCTGTAGCCAATAGGGGAGGGGATCTGACCAAGGAGGGGCAGAAACAGCTTCGCCTGATAGCCTCGACGATGCACAGGGAGTTTCCTGAAGTATTCAAGGGTAAGACCAGGGCTGATGTGCTTTCCACGGCTGTCCCTCGTGTGATGCTGAGTATGATGTCATTTTTGGACGAGTTGAAGGGGCTGGACGGAGACCTGACGTATTCCGTTGATGCCGGAAGGGCCTATCTTCCGGTCCTGGAGCCGGACGGAGGCCAGAATCCGTTCAGGGTTAAGACCCTGATCCCTGCCGATGCCAAGGCCTCGTCCGCGGCGATGCATGCGGCTCTGATTGATTCCAAGGCCTTCTGCTCCAGATATTTCAATGACATCGACTATCTTGAATCCACGTCCGGGACGTGGAAGTTTGAGTCCGATCTCCGAACGGTGGTGGTTGGCCTGCAGTGCCTTGATAGCGAGCCGTCGGATGATTTCTCGGACATATTCACATTTGATGAACTCTTCGGCATCTGGGAGGTTCGGAATTATAATGGCTACCTCTATATGGGACGCTCGCCTTTGACAGACAATTCCGGCTGCACAAAGAACGCCGCGATTCTTGAGAACATGATAGAGGAGGCCGATAGTGACCTGGCTTCCGGCGGGATTCAGTTGAGGCTTCGTTTCTCACACGACACCGCTATTCTGCCGTTGGTCTCCTATATGCGCCTGGACAATTTTGGTGCGGTCGTTGATGATCCGAAAGAGGTGAGGAATTACTGGAGAAGTGACAAGGTTCCGATGGCCGCCAACCTCCAGCTGATCTTCTACCGCAGCAAAAGAACCCCGGAGATCCTGGTCAAAGTCCTCTACAACGGCCACGAAGCCTCCCTCCCGATCCCGCAAGTAGCCCCTTCCTTCTATTCCTGGACCGCATTCAAGGACTATTACAGGAATTGACTTCCAGTAGAGGGACTCTATGGTTTATCTGGCTTTGGCAATGGAAAGCGCGCGCAGCGCGAAGCGACGCAAGAAGGTTCAAAAGGCTGACTTGCTCAGCCTTTTGAGCTCGCAGTCGGCCTTGATTTTGTCGATTATGGCGCAGACGACCTTGTAGGTCTTGCTGTCCTTGGTGTAGTTGGCGGGGACGGTGAAGTTGACGCGGCCTTGGTGCTGGAGGGTCTTGGCGAAGGCTTTCTTCTTCGGATTGCTCTCGTCGCAGACGGCCACCGCGTGGCCACCGAACATCTTGACGATCTTCATACACGGGATGTCGGTCTCGCCGTCACCGAAATAGATCATCTGAGGGTACGGGATCCGCTTCTTGTCCTCGGCGATGCTCTCGTTGACCATCTTGTTGTCGTGCGCGCTGAAGATTCCCTTGTTGATCTTGAATATGTACTGGGTCTTGGCCGTGTAGTCCACGGCGATTCCCGGCCATTCCGCCTCTCCCTCTTTGTTATACATAAAGGTGCAGGCGAAGATGTGCTTGAACTCCTTGGCGATCGGGCTGCCTTCGATGATCTCCTTCAGTCCGGACGAGTTGATGTAGTGCTCGATCTGGACACCGCGCGACTCGCCATATTCATTGATCAGGCTGAACCATTCCTTCACTCCTTCGAAGAGCTGGATGTGGCGGCCGAACTTGCGGAAGTCGCTCCGCCGGAGCTTGATGCCGTTCTTCTTCGCCTCGTCGAACATCATCTTCATATACGAGAGGACGTTGCTCGCGTCCTGGCCGACAGCGAGGCCGTCGCTCATCCTCCAGAACTCCTCCGGGGTCTTCCCGATGGCCTGGATGAAACCGAACTCCTGCATATTCCCGGGAGAAAGGGTCCCGTCGAAGTCATAAATCAGCGCAACAATAGGTCTTTTCTTCATAATTTCGCCACAAATAACCGATTTCTGCAAATATACTATTTATTCTTTGTGAAGAATCCGTGAGTTTCAATTATTTTTGCCAAGATAATTTTGAATTTTGAGTTTTGAATATGGATCACTATTTAACCCGTTTGCAGAACGCGACAAGAAAATACTGGAACAAATCCGCGCTTAATACCCTTGGCGGCGAATCCTTCACATACTCACAGATGGCCACTTTGATCGAGAAGTTCCACATCTTCTTCGACAAGGCCGGTCTTCAGAAGGGGCAGCACATCGCCCTCTGGGCCCGCAACAGCGCCCGCTGGGGCATGTCCTATCTGGCCGTGAACACCTACGAGGCCGTCATCGTGCCGATACTGGCGGATTTCACTCCGGAAAGCGTGGAGAGCCTCGTGAACCATTCGGACAGCATGGCATTGCTGACCAACGCAGACAAATGGGCTAAGCTTGACATCGCCAAGATGCCGGAGGTCAAGGTTGTTATGGATGTGGACAACCTTAAGATCCTTTACTGCGGCAAGCCTGAGATCGAGGCCATCTGGAACAACATCGACAACCTTCTCGCCGAGAAATATCCTGACGGATTCGGCCCGGAGGACGTAGTCTATCCGACCGACAACTGGGATGACCTTGCAGTCATCAACTACACTTCCGGCTCGACCGGCAACCCTAAGGGCGTTATGCTGACCTACAGGAACTTCAGCGCCACGATCGAGTTCAGTCAGGTTCACCGTCCTACATCGGACAAGAACAGGATGATCTCGATGCTTCCTATGGCCCATATGTACGGCCTTGTGACCGAGTTCATCTACCCTCTGTGCAACGGAACATCAATCTACTGGCTGGGCAAGACCCCTACGCCAAGCACACTGATGAAAGCCTTCCAGGAGGTCAGGCCTTACCAGCTCATCACCGTGCCGCTTGTGATGGAGAAGATCTTCAAGTCCAAGGTGAAGCCTGTGCTGGACAAGCCGATGATTAAGATCCTTACCAGGATTCCCGGGATCAACACAATCATATTCAAGAAGATACATGACGGCCTGATCAATGCTTTCGGTGGTGATGTAGGGGAGTTCATCCTTGGCGGCGCGCCGGTGAACCCTGAGATCGAGAAGTGGTTCAAGAAGATCAAGCTTCCTTACACCGTGGGCTACGGCATGACCGAGGCGACGCCGCTGCTGGCCTATGCCGGTAGTTCTGAATATGTCGCCGGCTCCTGCGGAAAACCTGTCGACTGCGCCACCGTGAGGATTGACTCCGATGATCCGCGGCACATAGTCGGCGAGATCCAGGCCAAGGGTGACAACATCTGCCTTGGCTATTACAAGAATCCTGAAGCTTCCGCCGACGCATTCACCGAGGACGGTTTCCTCCGCACCGGTGACCTTGGTCTGTTCGACGCCGACGGCAACCTCTACATCAAGGGACGCAGCAAGTCGATGATCCTTTCGGCCAACGGCCAGAACATCTATCCGGAGGAGGTTGAGGCCGTGGTTAACAACCAGCCTTATGTGCAGGAGTCCGTCGTGGTGGACCGCGCGTCCAAGCTCGTGGCGCTCGTCTATCTCGACCAGGAGGCTCTCCGCAAGGATGGCCTTGACCAGGAGGAGGTTTCCGACCTTCCTGAGAGGATCCGCATCAATTCCGACAGACAGCTTCCGAACTACAGCCAGATCGCCAAGGTAGAGATTGTGGACCAGCCGTTCGAGAAGACTCCTAAGATGAGCATCAAGCGCTTCCTCTACAAGTAGTCGTCCACAGGACGAAGTCAGAGAGTGACCGTGGCTTGCGGGAATATGTCCGCGAGGCCACGGTTTTCGCATATTCTTGAGCCTGAGGAGATTCTTCCCCGCCTGTTTACCGGAAGTATGATTCCGGCTTCACTTTTTTCTCCGTCGCGCCTTACAATGTGAGGATTTTCCGAAATTATTCTTACATTTGTGACGTTTTAGACCGTTGTGTCAGTTTTTTGTGGATTATCGCGCCAATTAATTTTAGTGATCTATATTATGAAAAAATTAGTCCTTTTCGCGCTTGGTGCGCTGTTGCTGGTTTCATGCAGTACAACGAAGAATGTCGCATCAAATGCGACAGGTGCCGTTGACCAGTACCGTTATGACATTGAGTATGTGAAGAATGCCGGTGACGGAATGTCCAATGTCAAAGTCTGGAGCTATGGCAAGTCTGTGAAAGTCGCAGAGGAAAGATGTAAGGCAAACGCCGTCCACGGTGTGATTTTCAAAGGTTATACCGGTCAGGGAGCGGCACAGCCTGCCTTGGTCAAGAATGCTTCGGGCTATTCCGACAACAAGGATTTCTTCGATAACTTCTTCAACAGCGGAGACTATCTCCGGTACGTGTCTTCAGTCGTGAACGGCTCGACCGAATCCAGGAAGATCAAGAATGGAGGATTCAAGGTTTCACAGACGATGACCGTGAATGTGAAAATGTTACGTAGACATCTGGAGCAGGCCGGCATTATCAGAGGGTTGTCTTCGGGTTTTTAACTAAGTGAAAATCAGGTGACCATGAAGAGATTATTGATTCTGTTCGCTTTGTTCTGTTCCGTGCTGTGCCATGCCCAGCAGCAGAATGTGAAAATCTATCTCAACAACGGCCGCATCGTGTCAGGCGGACTGCAGGAGGAAACCTCCACGACGGTTACAATCGTGAAGCCCGACGGGGAGCCGCAGACCATCAATAAGGTTGAGATCAGAAAGATTGCCGATGCCGGAGAGCCTGACATCGTTTCCATGAACAAGAGGTACGTTGACTACACCGCCAAGGAATCCGGCTTCTGGGGAGCCGTTGAGCTTGGAGGAGGCCTCAACCTACACATCGACGGTAAATACGACTCTTCTGTCATGACAGACCTCTGTCTTACAGGAGGTTATCGCTTCAACAAGTTCATCCAGGCTGGTGTGGGCGCCGGAGTCCGTTACTATATCTCCGGCAACGACAGGGTTTATGTCCGTGACAGGAAGCCGGATCCTGACGTGAAGGTGTCCTTTCCGGTCTATGCCAACTTCCGCGGAATCTTCGTCGATGACCATGCCCGCTCGACGGTGCCGTATTGGTCTGCCAATGTGGGCTACACCATCAATGACGGTTTCAGCTTCGCCCCGACTGTCGGGTTCAGGTTCGGCTCCTTGGAAAGGAACCACTTCCTGCTCGGTGTCGGCTATTCACTTCAGTGCGTCAGTGTTCTTGACGAGGAGGCCGGATCAGGCTACAAGAACCTTGTCTTGAACGCTGTGACATTAAAGTTAGGTTATCAATTTTAGACATCTATGAGAAAATATTTGATTATCACACTCTTGGTAGTAATCTTTGGAGGGTGTGCCACTCGTTATCAAGGCTCGACTGTAGGGGAGTCCACATTGCAGTACGTCCGTACCCAGGGGGATGGCTCCATAACGGTCAGGGTCTCGACCACCGGCAGAAACTATAATGACGCCCTGTCACTTGCCGGCAAGTATGCCCTTAGGCAGGCTTTGTTCAACGGTTTGCCTGTTCCGGAGGGAGGTTTCCTGGCCAAACCATTGGTGACAGAAGTGAACGCGCAGGAGAAGTACCAGTACTTTTTCAACGCTTTCTTCTCTGATAATGGTGACTATAAGCGTTTTGTCAGCTCGGAGGACAAACGGTCCAGATCAGACATGCTGGCAAAGGGCAGGACCGCTGTCAGGACAGTCACCACCGTCAGGATCCTAAGATCCGAATTGCAGAATTATCTTATTGAGAATAACATATTAAAGCCATAGTCATGAAAAGGTTGTTTTTGATTCTTGTTTTGATTACCCTCCCTGTTTTTGTTTTCGGCCAGGCCAAGAAACCGTCCCTTATGGTTGTCCCGAGTGACCTTTGGTGCAATCAGAACGGCTACATGACGGAGGAGAATAGCATGGGGGAGATGGTCCCTGTGCCGGACTACCGTAGGGCTCTTATCAACAACACTGATCTGCTGCCTGTGATTTCCAGGATCAACGGCCTCATGGCTGACAGAGGTTTTCCTCTGAAGAATCTTGAGTCCGAGATCAAGGCGATCAACTCGAATTCCGCCGAGACAGCCGCCATAACGAGCAAGGACGGCGCTACCGTAAAGACCAGCGCCCTTGAACAGTTGCGCCAGAGGGCAAAGGCCGACATCATCGTCCAGCTGACATGGACGGTCAATCAGACCGGGCCAAAGCGTTCCGTGACCTACACTCTTCAGGGTCTTGACTCCTACACCAACAAGGAGATCGCCACTTCCACTGGTACAGGCGAGCCGTCATTCACGGCGGAGCTTCCTGTCTTGCTGGCCGAGGCGGTCAGCAGCCACATGGACGAGTTCTGTGACAGGCTCCAGAACCATTTTGATGACCTGCTTCAGAACGGCAGGGAGATCTCCCTGAACATCAGGGTGTTCGAGAATTCCGGCGACGTTGACCTTGAGACGGAGTACGATGGAAAGGAACTGCGTGAGATCATTGAGGATTGGGTGTATGAGAACACTGTCGAGCATCGCTTCAACCTTGCCGACGACAGTGAGGTGTACATGAATTTTGATGAGGTCAGAATCCCTTTGTATGATGACAGGGGAAGGGCGATGGCGGCAAGCAACTTCGCGCGGGAACTTGAGAAGTATCTGAAGGGCGCGCCGTTCAACATCCCGATCAAAAGAGATAACGCCGGATTGGGTCTGGCGACCTTGTATTTGTTTAAATAAGCTTAATATATGAAAAGATATCTTTTATCAATCATCCTATGTGTTCTGGCGGCCTTCGCTTTGTCCGCCCAGGAACAGGATTCCCCGAAGGTGCCGATGACAGTCTCGATCTCCGAGGCGTCTTCCAACGTGCCCGCGTCTTCCTGGGATTTCCTCACGACTCGTCTTAACGCTGCCATCACCAAGAATGGAATGGGGGCTACTGACAATTTCACACAGTTCTTCCTGTCATGTACATATTCAGTAGTTGATAAGCACATCGTGCCAGGCTCTCCGACCAAGTATTTCCAGACGGTGGAGATGAATTATTTTGTGGTTGACGCATTCGCGCAGAAGATTTTCTCAAGCGTGGCGATCGAGACACAGGGCGTTGGCAACAGCGAGGAGCAGGCGGTCACTGCCAGCATCCGGAAGATCTCCCCTTCAAACGCGGCGCTCTCCTCATTCATCAAGGAGTCCAACCGGAAGATCATCAAGTACTACAACGAGCAGTACAGGAATATAATCGCGATGGCCCAGGCCTTGGCGAAGGTGTACAAGTACGAGGAGGCTCTGTTCCGCCTGTCCACCGTTCCGGAAGCCTGCTCCGGCTTCCAGGAGGTGATGGAGGTGGCTGTTGGAATATACCAGAAGTACCTTGACGACAAGGCCAACAAGGCTCTTGCCAGGGCTATGGCCATCTGGAATGCGGGACAGGATTCCTATGCGGCCGCCGAGGCCGGAGAGTATCTCGCCGAGATCCTTCCTGACGCTACGTGCTACCCACAGGCGGTGGCTCTGAGCAATGAGATAAAGGCCAGGGTCAAGAGTGACATCGATTACTACAGGAAGCGCGAGGAAGTCCGCGAGGACCGCGCCTATAAGCTGGACACGGAGAAAGTGAAGGCTTGGAAAGCTGTCGGTGTGGCCTATGGTAACAACCAGAAGTCGGTTTACTATCACAGAACGTTGTACTGATCCGTATGTCGCTTAAAAAGACTTGCCTTTTGGCCGCGGCTGCCTTTTTGGCCCTATGCCCTGCTTTCGCCCAGGAAGCGGCCACATCAGACGAGGGCGACCACGGTGAGTTGACAAAATACCGTCGCTCGTCACTGTACTCGGTGCTTGTAAAGCATTCGGACTTTCCATATTCGGCTGAGATAGATTCGGCGTTCATGGTCATGCCTATCCCTGACAAATTCAATGACCACAACATTGACCTGCGGTCGTTCGAGTCTTCCGCCGTCAAGATGAAGAAGAGGAGCAGAGGCAAGACTGAGCTGAACAAGAAGGACATCGCCAGCTTCATGTCGCAGAATCAGATTGCCAAGGCATTGGTGGCCAGATGGTTTGACAGAAATCCTGAAACAGGTGGCTTCGACATGGATCTCATTCAGTCAAGAGGCTTCTATGATGCCTCCCAACTGGACATCTCCACGGCCAGGGAGTCGTCTCGCGGAATGTCGGCCCTCGGTGACGCCGGCGAGCAACTGATCGGCAACACTTTCTTGATCTTCAATGACATCACATTTGTTGACAAGGGAGAGAGGTCTTCCAATGTCGCAGGCTTCCTGTCTTTGGCCGGCAGTCTTATGAGCGAGCTGTCGGGAGATTCGTCCTATCAGACGGTGGGAGATCTCGCTGCCGGCGCGGCTAATGAGATCGATGGGTTCAGGGTGAACATCACGACCTATCTGTACCGGCTTGTCTGGAACGACGAGGTTGCCGCGACCTTCTATCAGGACTACTGGTTCGGTGGCGGGGAGGATAATCCTGAGAGAAGGTTCGCCTTTGATGCCAGCGACATATTCACGGTTGACTATGTGGGCGAGACAACGACTTCCGCCGCCAACCTTGCCTCGAAGAATTTCTCAAGCAAGTCGAAAGGCGCGCAGATGCTCAAGGTCTGCACCCGTGCCGTGGACAAGGCTATTGTCGAACTGCAGCGGGAATATGACGAGTTCAAGGTAAACGTCCCGATCTACAGGATCTCGGAGGATGGCAAGACCGTTGATGTCCAGATCGGGCTCAAGGAAGGCATTAATGAGAAGTCCCGCTTTGAGGTCTTGATGCCTGTCGAGGATGAGGACGGCAACTTGCAGTACGAGAAGATCGGCATGATCCAGCCTGAGAAAGGCAAGATATGGGACAATCGCTTCGGTGCCTTGGAAGAGGCCCGTGAGGCCGCGTCCGAGGATGGTCCCAAGTCCAAGGATGAGGATGCCGCCGATCTGGAGTCTGCCATGCTTACGGCTTCCACCTTCAAGGTCACCAGCGGTGCCGGCAAGATAGTTCCAGGCTGTTTAGTCCGTGAGGTGACAATCAAGAGAGGCTCCTGACAAGGTTCCTTTGCCCGGTCGCCGAGTCTGCCGAAGTGTCCTTCGCCTACGGAGGTGACAATTTGTCAGTCCGGAAGACTTGGAACATAATTTGACTATCCCTTAACCGGCCTCGCCAATGGTGAGGTCGGTTTTTATATTCGTAAAATTTTAAAAGGAAAGATATTATGGCAGCAAAAAGCAACAAAGGACAGATTGGGGTGACGACCGAGAACATATTCCCGGTCATCAAGCAGTTTCTCTATTCGGATCACGAGATTTTCCTGAGGGAGCTGGTCGCGAACGCAGTGGACGCTTCGCAGAAGATGAAGGCCATCGCATCGAACGGAGACTTCAAGGGCGAGCTTGGCGAGCTTAAGGTGCGCGTCGAGCTTGACGAGAAGGCCAAGACGTTGAGGATCATTGATTCCGGTATCGGTATGACTGATGAGGAAATCGACAGGTACATCAATCAGATCGCGTTCTCTTCCGCCGGTGAGTTCCTCCAGAAGTACAAGGATCAGAACATCATCGGCCATTTCGGCCTGGGATTCTACTCGGCTTTCATGGTCGCGAAGAAAGTGACTATCGAGTCTCTTTCCTGGAAAGAGGGATCGAGCGGGGTCATCTGGACCTGCGAAGGCAATCCTGAGTTCGAGATGGGGCCTTGCGACAAGGCTGAGAGAGGCACCGTCATCACACTTTACCTTGACGACGAGGCCGCCAAGGACTACGGCACGAAGGGTAAGATCCAGCAGCTTCTGGACAAGTACTGCAAGTTCATGCCGGTTCCAGTCGTCTTCGGCAAGGAACAGGAATGGAAGGACGGCAAATATGTCGACACCGACAAGGACAACGTCATCAACAAGATCGAGCCTCTGTGGACCCGCAAGCCTTCCGAGCTGAAGGAGGAGGACTACATGAAGTTCTACCGGGATCTCTACCCGATGAAGGAGGATCCTCTGTTCTACATCCACCTGAATGTTGACTATCCGTTCAACCTCACCGGCATCCTCTACTTCCCTAAGATCAAGGACAGGATGGCGATCGAGAAGAACAACATCCAGCTCTACTGCAACCAGATGTTCGTCACCGACCACGTCGAGAACATCGTCCCGGATTTCCTGACCCTCCTTCACGGTGTCATCGATTCTCCGGACATCCCTCTCAACGTGTCCAGAAGTTATCTTCAGGCCGACGAGAATGTCAAGAAGATCTCGACCTACATCACCAAGAAGGTGGCCGACAGACTGGAGGAGATATTCAAGAACGAGCGCGAGGCGTGGGAGAAGAAGTGGGACAACCTCAAGCTGTTCATTGAATATGGCATGCTCTCCGACGAGAAGTTCTGCGAGAGGGCGCTGAAGTTTGCCCTCCTGAAGAACACCGACGGCAAGTATTTCTCTCTGGAGGACTACCGCAAGGCCATCGCCGAGAATCAGACCGACAAGGACAAGAAGGTCGTTTACCTCTATGCAACCGACACTGACGAGCAGTACGCTTTCATCGAGGCGGCGAAGAACAAAGGGTATGATGTGCTTCTGATGGACTGCGAGCTTGACTCCCACTATGTCAATCTGTTGGAGCAGAAGATCCCTGACACAAGGTTCGCCCGTGTGGATTCAGACACGATAGACAACCTCATCCCTAAGAACGAGAAGGTAAAGCCTGAGATGGCCCAGTCCGACAAGGATGATCTCAGCGCGATGTTCAAAGCCGTCCTGCCGAAGGGCAACGACTACTTCGTGGAGGCCGACAACCTTGGCGAGAACGCCGCTCCGGTGGTCATCACCCGCAACGAGTTCATGAGGCGCTACCGCGAGATGAGCGCGATGGGCGGCGGCATGAATTTCTACGGCAGCATCCCTGAGTCGTTCAACATCACCGTCAACCTTGAGAATCCGGTGATGGCCGGTATAGTCACCGATGCCAAGTCAAAGATCACTCCGATGCAGGAGCTCCCTGCCGAGCCTGGCAAGGACGCTACCGACGAAGAGAAGAAGCGCGTTAACGATGAGCGCCAGTCCATCAAGAATGCGCACGAGGCCATAGTCAATGAATATGCCGCCGGCAACGACATCCTTAAGCAGGTGATCGACCTGGCCCTGCTCTCCAACGGCCTCCTGAAAGGCAAGGCTCTTTCCGACTTCATCGCCCGCAGCGAGAAGGTCATCGCCGAAGCCGCCCGCAAATAGCCCGGATTATTCCGTCTGAACGCGCTTTCAGAATTGAGTGTGAGAAGGCATTTCCTTTAGAGGAAGTGCCTTCTTTTCGTATATGATAATCTGCGGATCTGATTTGTTTGAATTGCTATTAAGTGTTATATTCGCAAAAACCACTTTGATTGATGAGTAACAGGACTTTGACGGCGGTTGCATGTACGTTGACCGGGACGCTGACGGTGGCCTCTTTTGTTTCCTGCGGGTCACGGAAAGATGACGGGGATGGTGAGGCTAATAGATTGAATGTCATCTACATCATGTGCGATGACCACTCGTATCAGACAATCAGTGCCTATGACAGCCGCTTCATCAGGACACCGAACATCGACCGCATCGCGGACGAGGGGGCACGTTTCACGAACAGTTTCGTGGCGAACTCGCTGAGTGGCCCGAGCCGGGCTTGTATGCTGACGGGAAAGCATAGCCACGCCAATGGCTTCACCGACAACACCACAACCTTTGACGGAGGGCAGCAGACATTCCCGAAAATCCTCCAGGCTGCCGGCTACCAGACAGCGATGATAGGGAAGTGGCATCTGGTCTCGGATCCGACAGGGTTCGATCACTGGGATATTCTTGTAGGACAGGGAGACTATTACAATCCTACTTTTATCCGTGACGGCGAGAGGGTGTGCCGGGAAGGCTATGCTACGAACATCATCACCGACCTTGCGCTGGAGTGGCTTGATAAGGAGCGTGACAAAGACCGTCCTTTCTGCCTTTTTGTCCACCACAAGGCTCCCCACAGGACGTGGATGCCTGATCTGTGTGATCTGGAACTGTTCAGTGACGCGGAATTCCCTCTTCCTGATAATTTCTATGATGAATATGATGGCCGCATCCCCGCCTCGCTCCAGGAAATGAGCGTCGTGAAGGACATGGATCTTGTCTATGACCTCAAACTCGCCGACAAAGAGAATGAGATCCATACCTCCACTGGCCTTGAACAGGCTGGAAGGAGTTTGTACGATCGCTTTACTCCCGGGCAGAAGAAAGTCTGGGATGCCCACTATGATCCGATCATCGAGGAGTTCAAGAGGCAGGGGCTGGACGGGGATGCCCTTGCCCGATGGAAGTACCGTCAGTACATGCGCGACTATCTCCGCGTTATCCACTCCGTGGACAGAAACGTGGGTCGCCTGCTGGATTACCTTGAATCAAATGGTTTGATGGACAACACGATGATAGTCTACACGTCCGACCAGGGCTTCTATATGGGTGAACACGGCTGGTTCGACAAGCGTTTCATGTACGAGGAGTCTTTCAGGACACCTTTGCTTGTCCGTATCCCCGGCGGTCGCAAGGGTGACATAGAAGAGTTGGTCCAGAACATCGACTATGCTCCGACGATTCTCGAATTCGCAGGAGTGGATGTGCCGGAGGACATGCACGGTGTCTCATTCCTGCCGTTGCTCGAAGGCGGGAAGACGGAGGACTGGCGCAATTCCATCTACTATCATTATTACGAATATCCCGCCGAGCATGCGGTAAGAAAACACTTCGGCATCCGCACGGATCGTTACAAGCTTATCCGTTTCTACGGTGACATCAACTGCTGGGAACTCTATGACCTCCTTGAGGATCCTTCTGAAATGCACAATCTTTACGGTGTCCCAGGCACCGAATCACTGACCGACAGCCTCAGAACAGAACTGCTTCGCCTCCAGATTCTGTATGATGACCCGATTCGCGAAATCCCGCTACCCTGATTCCCGGCAGTAGTCCCCGGATGCGCTGCGGCTCCGTGAGCGGAAATCGCAGTGAAAATCGCCCGCGGAGTCCCCGTTGAGACCCTGCGAGCGGAAATCGCGGCGAAAGTCGCCAGTGGAGTCCCTGCTGGGACATGGGGACTATTCAGCCTCCTCTCCGGAATCGGATTGCGGCATGTCGCGGAGGTAGGTGTACTCGTAGAACACGCTGCCGGTGTCCTGGGCACCGAATGTCAGAGGTCCGGACAGAGGGGTTACCAGATACCCTAAGTTATCGGAGGTGTGTCTGAATGAGCCGGCCAGATTGATTTTCTCAGAAGTGGCCATCATGTCTTGGGAATAGTGAAGACGCTCGAAGAACACGTATGAATATTCAAAGACATGGTTGTCGTAGTCTGCTTTCAGCGGACGGATGCGGCCGCGGTACTCTTCGATCGGGTCGCCTTCGAACCAGGAGGTTGAGTAGGTGATCTTCCAGTCTTGGGTTATGACTATCTTATGCTCGGTGATCTTGCCATCGTCGTTATTCTGTAGGAAGGAGATCTCCGCGTTCAATGATGGGGTGAGCTCGATCTCCTTGGCGTCGCCGTTCTTGTCCAAGGCGAATATGGTGACGTAGGCTCCGGCGAACTCTCCGTCGACAGTGTCCACCACTGTGCTGTCCTTGAACGCCTCGATGTCCTTGAAGCCGTCCAGAGGGCCGCTGCTGTCGAACCTGCCGGTCTGCGTCGCGCTGAAAAGGCTGAAGATCTCAAGTCCTCCGTTCTCCATCGCCAGGCAGACGATCGGATTGATGTCCTGGCCGATGTTACCGATGAACACGCCGCGGCACTTTCCGGACAGATTCTCGATCTCATATTCACCTTCAGGACATTCGTCGATGCCACGGGACAGTCTGACGAAAGCTTTTCCGTCCTGCACGCGGGCGGTGATCTTGTTCTTTATGGGGTAGCTTTCGGTATATTCATGGACTATGTAGTCCGCGCTGGCGGAAGGCTTTATCGGCAGGAACTTGTCCGTGATGTCCAGAACGGTCGCCGAGTCCCCGTCGTCGTCAGGGGTGACCACCGATCCGTCCTTCAGACTGATCATCGGGGAATAGTCCACCAATGGCTTGCCGTCTTTGTCCTCGATGCTGATGGCGACGTTGCAGTACAGATCCGAAACGTTGCACCTCAGCAGGAAAGGCCTCCCGTCCCTCTCGGCGAGCAGCATGCTCTTATGGAGGTTGCAGTTCTCGTCGATCTCGACCGCGTTGACCTTTACTGTCGCCTTGGAGTGGCGCGGGATGACGATGTACCACTCATCACCCTTCGTCTGTACGGTCTCCAGATTCTCCAGACCGTAGGACTTTGAGTAGCGGTCTAACAGCCTGGAGTCTCTCAGGTCGGACTCATTGGTGTACATGCCCACGCAGATGACCGCCGCGGCGTCATTGTCTCTCCAGTTGATGGACTGGAACTCATCTCCGGTGGATTTGCCGCCGGTGTTCCCGCAGGAAACAAGCGCGGCGCAGATAGCCAGAAGCGAAACGATTCTTCTCATTGTGTTCTTTGTTTTAGTGTTGCCAGTGATTCATATTCTTCATAAAGATTTCAAATTTACGAAATTTATCTGGTTTTCCATCACCTTTCGGGCGGGATTGAGAAATGGCGTGAAAAAAAGGGGATTTCCGGAAAATAGTTCTAACTTTGCGCCCGGTTTTTGGAATGTCACATAAAGATAACACTAATTATAATGAACGAGAAGATTCAAAAGGTCGCAGGGTTGGTTGCCACCGGGAAGTTCTGGAAAGAAGTCATAATCATGACCCTCGGCATGATGGTAGCCGCCGCGGCAGTCTACTATTTCCTTGTTCCAAGCAAACTTATCATCGGCACGGTGTCCGGTCTGTCAATTGTCCTTTCGGGAATATTCGAGACCTTCTTCGGCATCCAGATCAAAGTCTCTCTCTTCGTGGTCATCATCAACGCCATACTCTTGGTTCTGGCCTGGCTGCTGATCGGTGAGGAATTCGGGGCAAAGACGGTCTACACGGCCATGATCCTCGGACCTCTGATGGATTTCTGGGCGTGGGTGATGCCTTATCAGAGCCTGATGGAACCGGGTACGACTTCCGTGATGGGCGACATCTGGTTCGACCTCTGCTGCTTTGTTCTCCTTCTTAGTCTCTCACAGGCTATCCTGTTCAACATCAACGCCTCCACCGGTGGTCTCGACATTCTGGCGAAGATTGTCAACAAGTACCTGCATTTCGACATCGGAGCTTCCGTGTCGGTGGCGGGTGCGATGATCTGCTGCACAGCCTTCGCCATCAATCCTTTCAAGATGGTGATCATCGGCCTGATCGGCACGTGGATCAACGGCCTGGTCGTGGACTACTTCACCGCCAGCCTGAACAAGCGGAAAAGAGTCTGTGTGATTTCCAATGAATATGACAGGATACGCCGTTTCATCATCGACCAGCTTGGAAGAGGATGCAGCCTCTACGAGGTAATCGGCGGCTATACCGGCGAGAAGAGCATAGAGATACAGTCGCTCCTGACGCAGGAGGAGTTCTCCAATCTGATGGAGTTCCTCAAGCGGGAAGGCATCAAGTCATTCGTGACCGCCGGCAATGTGAGCGAGGTCTACGGCCTGTGGCTGAAGCACAAGAAATTTCATTTTTAGGAGCCTGCTTTCCCTGATTTCCGCGCGGAAACGTTTTTTCTGCCCTCCCACGGCTTTCTTTGGACAATTTTTTTGTCTATCTTTGTCGTAATGTTTTAAAAAGTCGTTTGCTATGGCGGAAACCGATCAAGTTTATCCTCTCGACCCGGAGAAGGTGTATTACTCGATGGACGATTTGACCCTTGAGACAGAGGAGGGGCCAAAGACGTTGAGGGTCGGGGCGTGGCTGAACTATGACCCGGTCAGGATCCACAAGATGATCGTGCGCGAGAAGGTCATGCAGGTGGATCAGTTCGAGGTCTACACTCCGTTGATGAGCAAACTCAGAAGGGCCGACCAGAAGTACTTCAAGCAGTTCATGGGGCTTGGGCTGACGATTGATTTTCCGGGCTACACATCGGAGATCCTCGCCAGGATCCCTTTCGAGAACGACCCTATCGGATTCTATAAGTGGTGGCGCAAGGGGAAGCATGAGGACAAGGTCTATCTCTCCAAGGCCAACCAGTTCAAATTGTTCCAGAAAGTGTCCTTGATGGAGCCGAAGATAATGCTCAAAAAAGATCTCGAGTTCCTGAAATCTTTCTGACATAATATTTTCTGAATATGCAAGACTGGCTACAAGTTCTCAGACTTGACACGTCGGCCACCGAAAAGGACCGCGGGTGTGATGTCTGGGACAATGACAATTGTTGCAATTACTCGGCTGACGGCACAAAGCTGCTGGACGCTGAGAACTATCCGAGCGAGGTTCACGTCAAGGATGGCACGAAAGTCATCTGTGACGGAGTTTTCGCGTTTCAACCCTATATGGCCGAGGACAGGAAGATCGGCGAGGATATTCCCGAAGAGGAGAGGGCTTCGTTCCTTGACAAGATATCCCTCCCCCCGACGGTCACGCACATCGGGCGCGAGGCTTTCCGCGAATGTGGCTGGCTGAAAAGCATCCGTTTGCCCAAGGACTTGATATTCATTGGAGACGGGGCTTTTTTCGGATGCTGGGAACTCCGTTCTGTAAGTTGTCCTGCCGGATTGGTCGCCATCGGGGACGGCGCTTTCGAGGAGTGCTTCTCGCTGAACAAGGTGAAATTCAACAAGGGGTTGAAGGCGATCGGCGCCGGTGCTTTTCTGGCCTGCGAGTCATTGGAGGAAATTGTTCTTCCGGCCGGTCTTGAGTTCATCGGTGACGATGCGTTCTACGGGGCGTCGTTGAAAAAGATTTTTGTCCCGAAAAGTGCCAGAGGCCATCTGACTGAGCTTCTGCCTGAAAACCTGCACAGGAAAATCCGCGACATTCGTTGACAGTGTTTTCAAATTGAAAGTTTTTGATTACATTTGAGATTGTGATTTTTAAGAATATTGCGTAAAATGAATAAAATTTTAAACATTACCGCCGTTTTGGTCGCCGCTCTGTCGGTTTCGGCCTGCAAGACAACGGTACAGAAGCCCGTGAAAGTGGACTACCAGATGGAATATACAGTCGGGGACGTCACGTTTGATATGGTCAAGATCCCGGCCGGACACTACACGATGGGACTTTCCGCCGACAACCGCAGGAAGGTCACCAACGGCATTCCGCACGAGGTCGCCCTTGACGGCTTCGTCATCAGCTCCAATCCTGTGTCACAGGCGCTTTGGACTGCCGTGATGGGCGGTAATCCAAGCTCGGTGCAGAATCCGGACGCTCCGGTCGACATGGTGTCTTGGGTGGACGTGGTGAAGTTTCTCGGGAAGCTTGGCAAGGCCATCGGCAAGGAGTTCATCATTCCGACCGAGGCTCAGTGGGAGTACGCCCAGGGTATTCTGGGCGGCAAGGGTTTCACGTCCGTCGCCGAATGGTGCCTTGACAGCTATGACGCAGTGCCTGACGGTGCTACCTCTGATGACTATTTCAAGCCGATGGAGCTGGCTGTCAATCCGGAGGGGCCGGCTGAGAAAGACGGCAAGGTGGTACGCACTGTCCTTGAGAGGATGGAGCTTGAGAGCCACACCAGAAAGGTGAAGGTCGGTTTCAGACTTGTCCAGCCGACGGAGGATGTCCTTACGGATGCGATCCTCGGCCCGATCGACGGCACACAGATTGACCGTGAGACGGTTGACGCGTCGGATGCCAGGCCTGAGGTCTTCACCGTCGGCGGAGTGAGCTTCAGGATGGTCAAGGTAAAGGGTGGCACGTTCTCGATGGGCTTCAATGACTATGACACTCCGTTGGCCACATTCTCCGTCCAGGAGAACGAGCAGCCGGCGCACCCTGTCACCCTTGACGACTTCGAGATAGGGGAGACCGAGGTGACCGTCGCCCTGTGGAACGCCGTGATGGGATCCCTCCCGCACCTTAATGACATGGCCGAGCCACAGAAGCCGGTCGGCAATGTCTCATGGTACAATAGCCAGAACTTCATCAGTAAGCTCAATGCCTTGACTGGAAGGAAGTTCCGTCTTCCGACCGAGGCGGAGTGGGAATATGCCGCCCGTGGTGGACAGAAAACCCGCCGCTATGGTTTCAGCGGATCCAACACCTACGACGCGATGTGGTACCTTGGCAACGCCAATTCTAAATTGAAAGATGTCAAGAAGCTTAAACCCAATGAGTTGGGAATATACGACATGAGCGGGAACGTTTGGGAGTGGTGCTACGACCGCGCGGCGGAATATTCAAAAGACCCGCAGGTCAATCCTGTGGGAGCCACCGAAGGCGGCACGAGGATCCTTCGCGGCGGCAGCTGCGCCAGCCGTTGGGACGCCTGCAGGATCTCCAACAGATCCTTCATGCCTGCGAAGAACATCAAGGGAACTTTCGGACTCAGGCTCGCGCTTTAGTCCGCAATGAACATTACTAAACACTGATAATTGATTATGGAGGAGCAACTCAAAGTTACCTGTCTGCATGACAGTCACTTGGCTCTCGGAGCCAAAATGAGTCCGTTCGCCGGATTCGACATGCCGATCCAGTACTCTTCGATCACCGAGGAGCATCTGGCGGTCCGCAACGATGTGGGTATGTTCGACGTGTCTCACATGGGTGAGATCTTCGTGAGCGGCCCGGATGCGGAGAAGTTTGTCAACCACATATTCACCAACGACATCCGTCCTATGGTTCCTGGTCAGGTGCTGTACGGAATGATGCTCTACCCTGACGGGGGGACGGTGGATGATCTTCTTGTCTACAAGGAGTTTACCGCTGACCACTATCTTCTCGTGGTGAACGCCGCCAACATCGAGAAGGACTTCCTTTGGATCAAGGATCACGCCGAGGGCTATGACGTGAAGCTCGTCAACGACTCCGACAACTGGGGTCAGATCGCTCTCCAGGGTCCAAAGGCCGAGGAGATCCTCGTTAAGGTTCTTGGCTTCGCCGCCGACGCGGCTTCCCTGTCATTCTACACCTTCAAGGATTTCGAGGACGCGGGAATGAGGGTGATCATCAGCCGCACCGGTTACACCGGAGAGGACGGTTTTGAGATCTATGCCCCGCACGCTCTGATCGTGAAGTACTGGGATGCTTTCCTGAAGGCGGGCGTGGTGCCTTGCGGACTCGGTTGCCGCGACACCCTGCGCTTCGAGGCCGGTCTTCCTCTGTACGGCGACGAGCTGTCGCCTGAGATCTCTCCTGTCATGGCTGGCTTCAGCATGTTCTGCAAGCTGGACAAGGACGAGTTCATCGGCAAGGAGGCCATCGCTGACCAGAAGGCCAACGGCACCAAGATGAAGCTTGTCGGCATCGAGCTTCAGGACAAGGCCATTCCACGCGCCGGCTATCCGGTTGAGCTTGAGGATGGTACCGAGGTCGGAGTTGTGACCACTGGCTACCACAGCATCTCGCTGGGCAAGAGCATCTGCTTCGCCCTCGTGAAGAGGGAATGTGGCGCTCTTGACGCTCCGCTTTCCGTGCGCATCCGCAAGAAGGTGTTCCCAGGAAAGGTTGTGAAAAAGAGATTCTATCAGACAAATTACAAGAAATAACAAACAAATAAAAATCAATTAATTATGAGCAAAGTAATAGAAGGCCTCCGTTACAGCGAGGACCACGAGTGGGTAAAGGTTGAAGGCGACATCGCCGTCATCGGTATTTCAGATTTCGCGCAGAAAGAGCTTGGCGACATCACTTACGCCGACCTCCCTGAGGTTGACGATGAGGTTGAGGCCGGCGACGAGTTCGGCGCTCTTGAGAGCGTGAAGGCTTCCAGCGAGCTTCTCTGCCCTGTCTCCGGCAAAGTCGTTGAGGTCAACCCTGAGCTCGAGGACGCTCCAGAGAAGATCAACGAGGACGCTTACGAGGCTTGGATCATCAAGGTCGAGATGAGCGACCCTGCACAGGTTGACGCCCTTCTGGACGCGGCCGCTTACAAGGCAAAGATCGGCGAGTAATATGTCATCTTTCCCTTATTTTCCTCACACTGAAGATGATGTCCGCGCGATGCTGGACCGCGTAGGGGTCAAGTCACTGGACGACCTCTACTCCGACGTCCCGAAGGATGTCATCTTCAAGGGTGAATATGACCTGCCTGCGGCAATGTCCGAGCAGGAGGTCAGGGACTTCTTCGAGTCCCTTGACAGTAAGGACGAGAAGCTTAAGGTGTTCGTCGGCCAGGGCGCCTACGACCACTACACCCCGTCCGTTGTTCCGTACATCACGTCCCGTTCAGAGTTTCTGACAGCCTACACTCCTTATCAGGCTGAGATTTCGCAGGGAACACTCAGGTACATATTCGAGTACCAGAGCATGATCTGCGCCCTGACAGGACTTGACATCAGCAACGCTTCGATGTACGACGGCCCTACCGCCGCCGCCGAGGCTGTGAAGATGGCTCCGACCTGCACCAAGCGCAAGTCGAGGGTGCTTGTCTCCTCATCTCTGCTTCCGAATGTCATCAAGACGATCCAGACATATTCGTACTACCACGGCACCGAGCTCACGCTCATCCCTTGCAAGGACGGCCAGACCTGCCTTGACAGTGTGAAGGCCGAGCTGGCCAGGAACGATGTGGCCGGACTCATCGCTCCTTCGGTCAACCGCTATGGCATCGTGGAGGATCTGACCGGCTTCGCGGAGGCCGTTCACGGGGAAGGTGGAATATTCATTGAATATTGCGACCCTTCCGCTCTCGCGGTGTTGAAGACTCCTGCCGAGTGGGGTGCCGACATCGCCGTCGGTGACGGCCAGAGCCTCGGTATACCGATGAGCTTCGGCGGCCCTTACGTGGGCTTCATGGCCTGCAGGAAGGAATATGTCCGCAAGCTTCCGGGAAGAATCGTCGGTGAGACCACCGACACCGAGGGTCGCCGCTGCTTCTGCCTGACGCTTCAGGCGCGCGAGCAGCACATCCGCCGCGAGAAGGCCACATCGAACATCTGCTCTAACGAAAGCCTCATGGCTCTTTATGTGACTGTCTACATGTCGCTTATGGGCCCGAAGGGACTCAAGGAGGTCAACGACCGCTCCTATGCCGCCGCCCACTATCTCCACGATGAGCTGCTTAAGACCGGCAAGTTCGCCGAGGTCTTTGACAAGCCGTTCCTCAAGGAGTTCGTGCTCAAGCCGCTGATGCCTGTCGAGAGGCTTCACATCAAGCTGCACGACGGTGGATTCTTCGCCGCCCTTGAGACAGAGGAAGGCTATGTTAGTTTCTGTGCAACTGAAAGAAGGACGAAGGCTGAGATTGACGCTCTCGTCGCTCTGGTGAAGGAGGCCTAAGAAGTATGAAATATTACGATAAGCTTATTTTCGAACTCTCCAAAGAGGGGAGAGTCGGCTATTCCCTCGGCAAGAACGAGTGGACTTCCACCACTGACGAGATTCCGGCTGGCCTCAGAAGGTCTGAGGCAGTTGGACTTCCTCAGGTGAGCGAGGTTGATGTCGTGCGTCACTACACGAACCTTTCCCAGATGAATTTCGGTGTGGACACCGGATTCTATCCTCTGGGAAGCTGCACGATGAAGTACAACCCGAAGATCAACGAGGAGATCGCCGGGATGAAGGGCTTCCTCGGGCTGCACCCGCTCCAGCCGGCATCCACGGTACAGGGAGCTCTGGAGGTCTACTACAATATGGACAAGGCCCTTTCCGCTATCACGGGCATGGCCAGCTTCACGTTTGATCCTTGCGCCGGAGCCCATGGTGAGCTGACCGGTCTGATGATCATGCGTCAGTACCACATCCTTAACGGGGATCTGAAGAGAACCAAGGTGATCGTGCCGGACAGCGCTCACGGTACAAACCCTGCCAGCGCCGCTGTCTGCGGTCTGGAAGTGGTTGTCGTTAAGTCCAAGGCAGACGGTCTCGTGGACGTGAACGACCTCAAACCGCTTTTGGGCGACGACATCGCCGGCATCATGATGACGAACCCTAACACCCTCGGACTCTTCGAGAAGGACATAGAGGAGATCGCCGCCCTCATCCACGGATGCGGAGGCCTTCTCTACTATGATGGAGCGAACATGAACCCGCTCATCGGCGTGGCCCGTCCAGGCGATATGGGATTCGACATCCTGCACCTGAACCTGCACAAGTCGTTCTCCACCCCTCACGGTGGCGGCGGTCCAGGCTCAGGCCCTGTCGGAGTCTGCGGGAAACTGGTCCCTTACCTTCCTGTTCCTAAGGTGGTCAAGGATGAATATGGCCAGTTCAAGGTGCGTGGACGTGCCGGTGTGGGCAAGAGCGATGTGCGGAAAAACGCTGACGGCTGTGAGAAATCCGCCGGCGAGGTGTCCGGATTCCTGGGCAACTTCGGCGTGATCCTGCGCGCCTACGCCTACATCCTCACCCTCGGCCGTGAGAACGTCAAGTTGGTCGGCAAGTACGCCACCCTTGGAGCCAACTACATCAAGGAGAGCCTCAAGGAGTACTACAAGCTTCCGATACCGACAGTGTGCAAGCACGAGTTCGTCTATGACGGCCTTGTCAACGACGGCTCAAGGAAGGCCGCTGACGGCACCACCGAGCGTGAGGGAGCCACGACTCTGGACGTGGCCAAGAGGCTGCTCGACTTCGGTTTCCACGCTCCGACGATCTACTTTCCTCTGCTCTTCCACCAGGCCATCATGATCGAGCCTACGGAGACGGAGTCGATCGAGACCCTGGACGCGTTCATCGATGTGATGAAGGAGATCGCGCTTGAGGCCGCCGAGGATCCGGCCATCCTGAAGAGCGCCCCTCACAACGCGCCGATCACCCGTCCGGACGAGACCACGGCTGCGCGCCAGCCGATCCTCAAGTACCAGGACGAGGAGTAATTGAATAACCGGTCACCGAAAAAGTCGAGGTGACCGGTTTTTTACTCCTTTTTCAGAAAAAGATTTGCAATTAAGAACTTTTTCCTTATCTTTGCAGTCCCAATGGGGTATTAGCTCAGTTGGTAGAGCGTTTGAATGGCATTCAAAAGGTCAGGAGTTCGATTCTCCTATGCTCCACTTCCCGTTGAACAAGTATATTCCAGTCCCTTCTTTCATTTTATGAATCAGAAGCGCAGCACCATATTCAAGGCTCTCGAAAGTTTCCCAAGAGTCGAGTTGGAGGACATCCGCCAGTACTTCGGTGCCGATGTCCCGACGAAAGTCCGCAAGAGCGAGTTTGTGGACAGACTTGGCGCGTACATCATCGAGAAGCCAGCCGAATGGCTCGGAAGGATGCTGGAAAGGGATCTGAGGCTCCTGAAGAGGCTTGTGGATGCCGGCCCGGGAGTGCCTCTCTACCTTGACTATCCGGATTTCCCGTCTGTCCTGGAGACCATCAGGCTCCTTGGCTCGGACACGTCCGACGAGAACTTCCGTGAGGTCTGGATTCCCAAGGACTTCTACGACGTGGTCGCCCCTCACATAGACAACGTACTGATGGAGGGTCAGGAGAGCGGACTCTTCGAGACCGAGCAGGCCGCGTTGGGCTACCTCAGTCTCTACGGCATCATGACCACTGACGAGTTCTTCGACTGCATGCTGGACTACTGGGAGTACTCGGGCAGGCACAGCATCGAGTATTTCACGAATATGGTCTATGACAGCCCGGTGATGAAGCTCTGCCGCGTCGATCATGACGGCGGACGCTACCTGAGCGCGCCGAACATATTCGACCCCGATGAGATCCTGACCGGAAGGAAGGAATATTCAGGGATAGAGTCATTGCGCCCCTTCACCCCGCAGGATGCTCTCAAGGCCGGTGCCGGTTCCCCGTACTTCGTCTACGGCCTGGACTCCGAGGAGGGCCGGCGTCTTGTCGAGATGCTCGGCAACCTTGGCTACAAGGGTGAGGATCTCGCACGTGAGGAGCATGACATCTGGATGAACGCCCAGATGATCGGCAAGACCGACACCACCGAGGCGATATTTGCCAGCGTCACCCGCAAGCAGGATGGGATCGAGTCCTTCGAGGACTACGACGAGTGCATGGAGATCGTCGCCGCCTATGCGAACACCCTCCCAAAGTGGCTCCTGAAAGGCTATTCCTCCAACGAGGTCAACAGCCTCAAGGTAGTCCTCCAGACTGAGGACGACCCTCTCCAGTCCATGATCAGGAAGAACCCTCTCCTGGGTCTCTTCGTCCCCCCGACCCCACCGGACGCCCCCTGCCCCTGCGGCAGCCACCTCTCCTACCGCCACTGCCACGGCAAGAACCAGAATTGACGCCCCGCCAAGATCGTCACCGCTTTCTTCAGAGAGAGGCTTGTTGACCTTGTGCCGCACGACTATGACTCAAAGTCAAAGCATTCACCTGGAACCAGTACCGGAAGCGGTACCGGGACTGCCGGCGGCTGGTGGAGGGGGGATGCCCGCTTCGCCTACATGGGCGAATAAGAGAGGGGCTCGGGGCAACAAGCTGGAGCGGCGATGCTGGTCAGAGGCCTGGACGACAAGGAGATTGACAACTATTTCAGCGACATGATGACAGAGAAGGAGATGCGCCCCTACATCTAGGGCGCAAGGCGGCAGGGATACCGCCAGTTGTATGGATGTCAGCAAAAAGCCCGGAAATAGATCCTACATCGAGGGCGTAAGGCGGCAGGGCTACCGCCATTTGTATGGATGTCAGCAAAAAGCCCGGAAATAGATCCTACATCGAGGGCGCAAGGCGGCAGGGTTACCGCCAGGACTTCGAGGAGGGCTCTGGGCGCGGCGGCCACAGGCTTGACTTATGATCAGGTTGGGGCTCGGGGATGTGTGAAGAGTAGGCTATTCCCTGATTATTGGCTCCATTAGCCTTTCCTTTCCTTTCCTTTCCTTTCCTTTCCGGTCTTTAACCTAGTCCGCCAGGCAGGTGTCCATCAGGTCGGCTATCTCTTGGCGGTCAAGGTTTTGGCCGATGAAGACGATTTTGATCATCCGGTCGCCGTAGACCGGATCCCAGTCCTTGCGCAGGTTCTTGTCCCGGCGCATCATCTCTTGAAGCTGATCTTCCGGCATCGTGGCGAACCAGAGGCCGGCGTCCTTGATGGATTTCTGGACACCGGACTGTTCGAAGAGGTAGCATTTGTCTTTCTCGTCCGCGAAGTAGCAAAGTCCTTTCGCACGGATTATGTTCTTTGGCCATTTCTTTGACACCATCCAGTCGAACTTGTTGATGTCCAGTGGCTGACGGCGATAGTAGACGAAGGTGCCGATGTTATATTCCTCAACCTCTCCGCCTTCGTGGTCATGATGATGGTGGTGATGATGATGTTCATGTTCATGTTCATGCTCATGTTCATGCTCCTCGTGGCCGTGTTCCTTATCGTGGTCATCGTCCTCCTCCTCTTGAGGATGTCCGTCATGTTCTTCGTCGTGGCCGTTGTAATCTTCCTCTGGCTGATCGGAGAGGTTGCCTTCTCCTTCGATGGCGTTGATCCAGGCGGCGGAGGTGGCGGTCTTGTCGAAGTCGAAGAGCTTGGTGTTGAGTATCTTGTCAAGGTCGATGTCGCCGTAGTCGCACTCTAGGATTGTCACTTTGGGATTCAGGGCCTTCACTATGCCGCGCACTCTGCCTAGCTCCTCCGGCTTGACTTCCGAGGCTTTGTTCAGAAGCACGATGTTGCAGAACTCGATCTGCTGGATGACGAGGTTCTCAAGGTCGTCCTCTTCCAGATTGTCCTTTTTGAGGGAGTCTCCGCAGGCAAACTCGCTCTGCATCCTCAGCGCGTCCACGACGGTCACGATGCAGTCAAGTTTCGGGACATTCGTCGGGGCATATTCAGGAACGAGCTTCGTGAATGAGCAGATTGTTTGTGCGATCGGGGCTGGCTCGCAGATTCCGCTTGCCTCGATGACAATGTAGTCGAATCGGTTGGTGCGGCAAAGGTCGTTCAGTTGGGCGACCAGATCCATCTTCAGTGTGCAGCAGATGCAGCCGTTCTGGAGAGGGACCAGACTGTCGTCCGTCGTGTCCACGACTCCACCTTTCTGGATGAGGTCGGCATCGATGTTGACTTCGCCTATGTCATTGACTATGACCGCGAACTTGATGCCCTTCCTGTTGGAGAGTATTCTGTTGACCAGTGTAGTCTTGCCGCTTCCGAGGTATCCTGTCAGGAGCAGTACCGGTGTTTCCCTGTTTTCCACTGTTATTGTCATGGCTGTGATATTATTGTTAAGTGTACGCAAAATTATGATTTTTACTTTAGTTAAGCAAATTCTCCTGTCCGGTTGCCTGGAAGGTCGGGGCTTTGCCTGGCCTCGTGAGCGGGAAGGGGTGTTTTGCTCACGAGAGGCAGCTGTTGCCTAGTCTCGTGAGCGGGAAGGGGTGCTTTGCTCACGAGATGCAGCTGTTGCCTAGTCTCGTGAGCGGGAAGGGGTGTTTTGCTCACGAGAGGCAGCTGTGGCCTAGTCTCGTGAGCGGGAAGGGGTGCTTTGCTCACGAGAGGCTGCTGTTGCCTGGCCTCGTGAGCAGGAAGGGGCGTTTTGCTCACGAGAGGCAGCTGTTGCCTGGCCTCGTGAGCGGGAAGGGGTGCTTTGCTCACGAGAGGCAGCTGTTGCCTGGCCTCGTGAGCAGGAAGGGGTGTTTTGCTCACGAGAGGGGTTGTTTAAGGCCGTTTCGGCAGTTACGGAGACCGAAGGGTGGGCTGGCAAGCGGAAGGACATGAACAGCGACCTGGCAGACCGGCTCGCCGACCGGGCTGAGGGCGGATTTTAGGACGGGCCAGTTGAAGTTGTTGTGCAAATAAAGATAATTTACTAAATTTGCACTCAAGCAGGTGATTTAAGCCTTGAGGAAATGCTTGAAGGTATAAAGACAGATATCGAAAAGTTGATCGCGCTGTATGAGGCGGAGAGATCGGAGCGTGTACGGCTCCAGTCTGAGCTTCAGCGGTGCAAGGCAGAGAATGAGTCCTGCGGGAAGCGGATTGAAGACTTGGAACAACAGGTTAACAACCTTCATCTGTCCGAAGCGTTCGGAGTGGCCGGCGACGGCTCCGCCGCAAAAGAGAAGATTGAGAAATTGATCAAGGAGATCGACAAGTGCATCTCCTTGCTTGAGAATTAGAAATGGGGCAGAACATAAAGATAAAGATCGCGGGTGTCGAGTATCCATTGGTCGCTTCCTCTCCGGAGATGGAGAGGATGATGAGGCTGGCGGCTGATGCCATCAACCAGAAGTTGACGGCATACGATGCGAAATACCCGAACAAGACCCTTTCTGACAAACTTTCTTTTGTCGCACTCAACGAGGCGGTGGGCAGATTGGCCTACCAGAAGAGACTTGCCGACGCGGACGCCGAGGCGAAGAGACTTCAGGAGGATGTCGAGTCCTACATAAGAAATATTGAAAAAGACGGCCGTTAGTCCCACGTGCTCAAATCAACAAGTTCTACGGAACCGAGTTTACTCGAGCCGGCAATGACGGGCCAAGGTTACCTTCGGGGATCATGTCTATGGCGTGACGATGGATTTCTGAACCGGTTCGGATCTCAAATCTTATTCATTTAAGGTTTCTGACAAGTGACTAACGGCTTTTTTTAATATTCTGACGATCGGTCTGTTTCCTTTGTGGAACGGTCGGTCGTTTTTTACGTTACCTCCTTCCAAGACATTGGGTGTCGTGTCGGACTCTGAAAGGTCGTCACCATCGCCATGTGATTGAATACTTTAATATTAATGATATTATGTTACAGTTTTTTATAGGAGTCCTGATCGGTGCGGTAATCGCGCTGGCGGCTTACATAATCATTCAGAAAATAGTTCTGAAGGGACAGAAGAACGAGATCATCGCCAAGGCTGAGATAGAGGCCGAGGGGATCAAGAAGGACAAGATCCATCAGGCGAAGGAGAAGTTCCTCCAGCTTAAGAGCGAGCATGAGCAGTACATCAACGAGAAGAACAGTCAGCTCAAGGATGCGGAAAACCGCATCAAGCAGAAGGAAAACTCTCTGAATCAACAGAATTCGGAGCTTCAGAAGAAATTGCGTGACACAGAGAGCGCGAAGTCAAGCTTCCAGGCACAGCAGGAGGTCCTTGCGAGAAAGACTGAGGAATATGAGAGATTGAGCGCGCAGGCCAACAAGCAGCTGGAGACAATCGCGGGGATGAGCGCCCAGGATGCCAAGAACATCCTCATGGAGAACATGAAGGCAGAGGCAAGGACAGAGGCGCAGGCCTACATCAACGACACGATGGACGAGGCTCGTCTCAACGCTTCCAAGGAGGCCAAGAGAATCGTGATCAACACCATCCAGAGGACTGCCACCGAGACCGCCATCGAGAATGCCGTGACGACATTCCCTATTGAGAATGACGAGATCAAGGGACGTATCATCGGACGTGAGGGACGTAACATCAGGGCCCTTGAGGCTGCGACCGGAGTGGAGATTGTCGTTGACGACACGCCGGACGCTATCCTTCTCTCGGCTTTCGATCCTGTCCGCAGGGAAGTGGCGAGACTCGCTCTGCATCAGCTTGTCGTGGATGGACGAATCCATCCGGCACGCATCGAGGAAGTGGTTGCCAAGGTTCAGAAACAGCTTGAGGATGAGATTCTTGAGACTGGCAAGAGAACCTGCATCGACCTTGGAATCCATGGCCTGAACATCGAGCTTGTCAAGATGATCGGCCGAATGAAGTATCGTTCATCCTACGGTCAGAACCTGCTGCAGCACTCACGTGAGGTGGCCAACATCTGCGCCATCATGGCCGCGGAGTTGGGACTTAATCCAAAGATTGCCAAGAGGGCTGGTCTCCTGCACGACATCGGTAAGGTCTCCGAGGAGGAGCCGGAGCTTCCTCACGCCATTCTGGGTATGAAGCTTGCCGAACAGTACAAGGAGAAGCCGGAGATCTGCAACGCCATCGGCGCGCATCACGAGGAGATCGAGATGACATCCATCATCTCTCCTATCGTGATGATCGGCGACGCTATCTCTGGAGCCCGTCCGGGAGCCCGTCGTGAGGTGATCGAGTCCTACATCAAGAGGCTCAAGGGGATGGAGGATCTTGCCGCCGCCTATCCGGGCGTTACCAAGAGCTATGCCATCCAGGCAGGACGCGAACTGCGCGTGATCGTCGGAGCCGAGGAGGTCAGCGATGACCAGGCCGGAAGACTCTCCGCCGACATCGCCCAGAAGATCCAGGAGGAGATGACCTACCCTGGACAGGTCAAGATCACTGTGATCAGGGAGACCCGTTCGGTGGCCTACGCAAAATAATTTAGGAACATAACGGCGAATCGAATAATCTATAACGGCAAATGTATTGACGCTATGACACATACTTTCAAAAAAGCTGTGGCGTTTGTGGCTGCGCTCCTGGTTGGGAGCGTAGCCACCTTTGCGCAGGCACCCGAGGCAACAGCCAAATGGTCGGTTTCCAGCAAGCATGTCAAGGACAATGTCTTCGAGCTGACTTTCAAGGCTAACATCGTGGACGGATGGCACATCTACACCGTGGACCATCCTTACAATCCGACTGTCATCGAGTTTGCCCCGAACAATGGCTACTCGTTGGACGGGAAACTCGTGCAGGTCACTAAACCGACTGATTTACAGGATGAAAAGGTTTTCTTCGATTCTGTAAAGCTCACGCAGTTGGTTAAACTGACCGGCAGCGAGGCCACAGTCTCCGGAGAGGTCTCTTGGAGCGGATGCAACGATAAGTTCTGCGCGGCTCCCGAGGCATGGGAGTTCTCTGTCCCTCTCGTGGCGGTGGCACCTGTGAAGACCGGCGTGGCGGAGACGGCGCGCAAAGAGTCCTCGGAAGGCACTGTCGCTGTCTCACCGGACAATGGCTCCAAGGTGGCGGACGGTGTGACCGTTGACTCAAAGACCGGCGATGAGGCTTCCTCATCAATCGCTATTGTGGATGATTCCAATAGCGGAACCGGTTCTGACATCTCGGCAAAAACCAATGATGTGGCGGAATCCGCAGACGGGACAATCTCAGCCGGCGAGGCTAAAAGTGAAGGCTCCCTTTGGGCGCTTATCATCGAGGCGATCCTCTGGGGATTCGCCATGCTCTTGACACCGTGTGTGTTCCCGATGGTGCCGATGACAGTCTCGTTCTTCATGAAGCAGTCCACAACCGCGGCGGAAGGACGGTTCAAGGCCTTTGTCTACGGTCTTTTCATCGTGCTTCTCTACACCGTTCCCATCAGCGTCATAATCGGCCTGACATGGCTGATCGGAGGCAACGCTGTCACGGCTGACATATTCAATTGGCTTGCGACCCACTGGCTGCCGAATCTGATCTTCTTCATCGTGTTCATGGTCTTCGCCGCCTCATTCTTCGGGGCGTTCGAGATCGAGCTGCCGTCCAGCCTCGCCAACAAGAGCGACGCCAAGTCAAGCGGCAAGGGACTCGGCGGCATATTCTTTATGGCTCTTACCCTCGTGCTGGTGTCATTCTCCTGCACGGGACCGATTGTCGGCACCGTGCTGATCAAGTCCACTCAGGGTGAGTTCTGGACTCCTATGGTCACGATGCTGGCCTTTTCCGTGGCCTTCGCCCTGCCGTTCACCGTTCTCGCGATGTTCCCGTCGCTCCTTAAGAAGATGAAGGGCAAATCCGGCTCGTGGCTCAACAGCGTGAAGGTTGTGCTCGGCTTCATCGAGGTTGCCCTTGGCTTCAAGTTCCTTAGCGTCGCTGATCAGACCTACCACTGGGGCCTACTGGACAGGGAGGTTTATTTAGGAATATGGATTGTCACGTTCTCGATGCTCGGTTTCTACCTTCTGGGCAAGCTTCGTTTCAAGAATGACGATCCGGTCGAGCATGTCTCCGTGCCGAGGCTCGGTCTGGCGATCGCGGTGTTCACATTCGTCGCCTACATGATTCCGGGTATGTGGGGCGCTCCGCTGAAGGCTTTGTCCGGCTATCTTCCGCCGATGGAGACTCAGGATTTCGTGGTTTGGAACTATGCGGACTCGCCGTCAGGGCAGGCCGCCCGGTCAGGATCCACTGCAACTGTAGCCGCCGAAAAGACCGGTGCCGTAGGTGATGCCGCGTCGAACGCCATCTCCGCCTACGGGCATAAATACGATCTGAAGATGCCTCTCGGCCTGAGCGGCTACTTCACTCTTGAGGAGGGTCTTGCCGCCGCCAAGGCGCAGAACAAGCCGCTGTTCGTCGACATCACCGGCCACGGGTGCGTCAACTGCCGTGAGATGGAGCAGCGCGTCTGGAGCGACCCGAGGGTGTTGAATATTCTTAGAAATGAATATGTCCTTGTCGCCCTTTACGTTGACGACAAGACCAAACTCGACGAGCAGGACTGGCTGACGACAGCCGACGGCAAGGTTCTCAAGCAGATAGGCCGCGCCAACTCTTACATAGCGCGCACCCGTTTCGGTGTCAATGCCCAGCCGAACTATGCGCTCCTTGATCCGGACGGCAACCCTCTTTCGCCCGTCCGTGGCTACGATCTCTCCGTGGAAGGCTTCATAGACTTCCTGAACTCCGGCCTGAGGAAATAGCCGCGCAAAGTAACCAAATATTAAAGATAAAGTCCCGATGCAGAATACCGCACCGGGACTTTATCTTTTTACCGCCTCAATTATTATCTCTTGGACGTCACATCAACCTCGTACTTCTCCACGGCAGGGATGAAGTCCTCGCCTACAGGAACGCCGTTCTTGAGGTTGAAGTAGTCGTAGACCGCTCCGAACGGAAGTGACTTGGCCTCCTCAAGGAGGGCGAGACGCTGGAAGTACTTGCCGTCGGCCTCGTACTTGCGGAGAGCCTCAAGAGGCTCAAGGAAGGCCTGAAGCATGCATTTCTGGGTCGCGCGGGTACCGACGATGTAGGCGCCGATGCGGTTGATCGATGCGTCGAAGTAGTCAAGGCCGATGTGAGTGCGGCCAAGAGCGTCGGCGCGTACAACCTCCTTGAACAGGTCGAGGGTCTGGTCGTTCATCGTGACAACGTGGTCGGAGTCCCAACGTACCGGACGGCTGGTGTGGAGCATCAGCTCAGGAACGTAGAGGAGAAGCGAGGCGACCATGTCGCTGATGTTCTCGGTCTGCTCGTAGTGTCCGGTGTCAAGGGTGTACATGAGTTTGCGGGTTGAGCAATAGCCGGTCACGAAGTCGTGTGAGCCGACGGTGTAGCTCTCAAGACCGATGCCGAAAAGCTTGGCCTCAAGGCAGGTCTTCATGCCAGGGAGTTTCTCGGCGAGGATCTCATCGAGAGACTGAGCCATTATCTCACGGTAGCGGAGACGGTTGACAGTCTGATCCTTAGAGCCGTCATGAACCCAGATGTTCATGATACATGGGTCATCCTGGAACTTACCCATGGCGTCGGCTACCCTGCGGCAGCGCTTTGTGTGCTCGATCCAGAAGTCGCGGATTGACTTGTCCGGATTGGCGAGTGAAAGATCGCCGCTCTTAGGATGAGAGAAGGAGGTGGAGTTGAAGTCCAGCTTCATCCCGTTCTCCTTGCCCCATTCCATCCAGCTCTGGAAGTGAGCTGGCTCTACCTCGTCACGATCAACGTGCTTTCCTTGGAAATCACCGTAAATCTCGTGCAGGTTGAGACGCTGTGTTCCGGCGAGGAGGCTCTTCACGAACTTGATGTCGGCGCGGATCTCGTCGATGTTGCGGGCGCGTCCCGGATAGTTGCCGGTCGCCTGGATACCACCGGTGAGGGCGGTGTCGTTCTCAAAACCCATGACATCATCAGCCTGCCAGCACTGGAGGGAGATAGGTGTCTTCTCAAGGAGTTCGATTGCCTTGTCCGTGTCAACGCCGATGGCGGCGTAACGCTCTTTGGCCATTTCGTAGGCCTTAGTTATCAGATTCTCGTTCATTTGTGTTGTGTTTTTTAAAACTTTCAATTAATTGACCGGCCAGGCCGAGGCAGACGTGCTGAAAACGCTGTCTATCCTCTTGGCTCGTAGGTGGTTGTCTGGATCGAGTTGCCGATGATGCGGCGCATGTCCCATCTGTCGTTGACCAGCCCGGCCACCTTGGCCTGCATCATGATGTTGCCGATCGCCGTGCCCTCGACCGGACCGGCGATCACCGGTATGCCCAGTGTGTCAGCGGTCAGCTGGCTCACGAGCTTGTTGGCGGAGCCTCCGCCGATGACATGCAGTTTCTCGATCTTGAACGAAGCGAAGTTCTGAAGCATCTCGATCACATCCTTGTACTTTCTGGTGAGGCTGTGATAGATGCAGCTGATCATCTCGCCGTCGTTCTCCGGAACCCTCTGACCGGACTCCTTAAGGGCGGCCTTGATCTCGGCGTCCATGTCCTTAGGAGCGGCGAAGCGAGGATCGTCCGGATCAATCGTTGACGGGAAGTCGATGGCCTTGAGCCCCATCGCTTCGATCTCAGCGTAGGTGTACTTGCGGCCTTCCTTTTCCCAGGTCTTGCGGCTTTGTTCAAGAAGCCACATTCCGGTGATGTTCTTCAGGAATCGGGTCGTGCCTTCTATACCGCCCTCGTTCGTGAGGTTATATTCATAAGACTTCTGGTCGATGATCGGTTCCCTGGACTCGATGCCCATAAGGCTCCAGGTGCCGCTGCTTAGGTAGGCGAAATTCTCGTCCGCGGCAGGGACGGCGGCGATCGCTGACGCGGTGTCGTGTCCTGCTATGGCGATCACAGGGATCGCCTCCATGCCGGTCTCCTCGCAGATCTCCTTCTTGAGGACTCCGACCTTCGCTCCCGGCTGGGTGATGTCAAGCAGGATAGACGGGTCGATTCCAAGCCGCGTCAGCAGATCTTTCTGGAAATCCCGTGTCAGCGGATTGATGAGGCCGGAGGTGGAAGCGTCGGTATATTCACAGACCATCCTGCCGGTCAGCATGTAGGCAAGCAGGTCAGGCATGAACAGGATCTTGTCTGTCTCCGGAAGTCTGGAGTCGGCCTCCTTGCTCTGCGCATAGAGTTGGAAGATCGTGTTGAAATTCATGATCTGAACTCCGGTGATGGCATAGAGTTCCTCCCGAGGGATGATCTCAAAGACTTTCTCAGGGATGCCTTCTGTGTAAGGATCCCTGTAGGCCCTTGGCATTCCGATGATCTTACCGTCTTTCCCGACGTGGCCGAAATCCACGCCCCAGGTGTCGATGCCGATGGACGCGATCTTCACGCCCATGCCGGCGACTTTCTTAAGCGCGGCGATGAAGTGGCCGAAAAGGGACTGGATGTCCCAGTAGTACCTGCCGTCAACCTCTTTGACGGCGTTTGGAAACCTGTAGATTTCCTCTGAGGAGAACTTATCGTTTTCGACAGTTCCTATGATGGCTCTGCCGCTCGTCGCACCGAGATCAAATGCTAGAAAATTCATAAATTACGTGGCATTAATTTTTGTTCACAAATTTTGTTTTTTTTTATTATTTAGGTGCTGAACTTTCTGATATTAGTACTTAAAAATTTGATTGGAAAGATTTTTTAGCTATATTTGTGACGCACAACAAGTAACACATTGTTTAAAAACTATGGCTTCAGTTCATCTTAAATATTTGGCGGTCAACCCTGTTGACTTGAAGTGGGGAACGGCTGTGAATTCCGTCGGTTTTCAGGAAATCGTGCCGGGAATGGACTATCCGCCCACTAATCATCCTTCCCGCTATGTCTTTTCGGTTTCGAGCGGCAGGATTCTTCAGGAGTATCAGCTGATCTACATCACGGAGGGGAAAGGCAGGTTCTGCTGCGAGTCTCTGGGGCGGTCGAAACTCATTCCTGTGAACAGCGGCATGATGTTCCTTCTTTTCCCTGGTGAGTGGCATTGCTACTACCCGGAGAAATCCACCGGATGGAAAGAGTACTGGATCGGATTCAGCGGTGAGTTCATCGACAATCTCGTCAGTCGTGGATTCTTCTCGAAGGAGGCTCCACTCTTCAAGGTGAACATCCATGAGGACATCGTCGGCCTCTATTCCTCGGCCATCGAGGCGGCTGTGAACCAGGAGTCTGGCTTCCAGCAGGTTCTGGCCGGGATCGTGGGCCGGCTTATTAGTCTGGCGTATTTCTATGACAGGAACTCTCAGTTCCAGGAGTCCGACGCGGCGGTCAAGATCAGTCAGGCTAAGGTGATCATCAGAGATCAGTACATGACGGTCTCCCCCGAGGAGGTGGCGGCGAAGCTTTGCCTGAGCTATTCCTCGTTCAGAAAGACTTTCAAGGAATATACAGGGTTCTCTCCGGCCCGTTTCATCAATGAGGTGCGGATGAGTAAGGCTAAGGAGCTTCTGACCAACACGGCGATGAGCATCAAGGAGATAGCCTACAATGTCGGCTACAACAATCATGACTATTTCTTCACAGCGTTCCGTCACATGACCGGACAGACCCCGGCGGAGTACCGTAACGCGACCCAGGCGACCAAGTTGTTGTAGTTCCAACCCGGCCTCCGGGTCGCTTTGCGGATCAGTCTTCCTCCACAATGACCACAGGACCGAGCAGTCCGGAAGGGAGCAGTTTGTCACCTGCCTTGTAGAAGCGCCGTATGGCGGTCACAGGGTGTGTCTCGTCACTCTGGACATCTCCGATCATCCTGTTCCTCCAAAGGTTCGTGACCTTGATCTCCAGATGGTTCTCACCTTCCTTGAGCAGGTGCCTGATGTCACCGGTCCTGAACGGCGCCTTCCACAGAACACCGGCCTCCGAGCCGTTGACAGTCACCTCGGCGATGTTCTTCACGGTTCCGAGATCCATGAATATTCTTCCGTCACCGGCGAGTGCCTTGCTGTCAAGCTCCAGCGTCGTGCTGTAGACCGCCGTTCCTGAGAAGTACTTGACGACCGGGTTGTCTTCCTCTGTCCACGACCTAAGCTCGCCGAAGACCTTGTCCGCTGTTCCTCCGTTCTTTTGCTCGAAATGAACGTTCCAGGAGGATCCGACAGTCTGAAGTACGCTCAGTTGCTGTTCCGAACTCTTCTGTACCGCTGTTTTGGCGAATGGAAGACAGTCGATCCTGATGGTGTCCGCAAGGTTGAAAGCGCTGCTTTGGGTTTTGATGATAATCTCTCTGACAGAGACCATCGGCGTGTCCGTGAACACGATGAACCTGGCGTCGGTGGACAGCATAGGTGTGGAGACGATGAACCTGCCGTCTTTTTGTGTGACAGGAATGTCGGCCACCTCGCCGTTCTCCGGATTGAGCAGGGCGGCGTACCTTCCTCCATCCTTGAAGCTGAGATCCACGTCCTTGTCCTCGCCGGAGAAGTTCCTTACCCAGTAGACCTGCGTGTTGCCGGGCAGGTTTCTGTGGACATATTTAAAGTCCCCGTAGCTGTCCTTGGCGTTCGCAGGTGCCTCCACTTGCTCGAACGCAGCAGGGACGATCTGTGGCAGAGACTTTTGTGCGGTGGTCGCGGTCGCAATGAAGTCGGGCTTCATGCCGCTTCTGGAGAGGCATTCCTCCAGGCTGCATGTGAACACGTTCTTCCTCCTCGAATGCCACACGTTGTCCACCAGGGATGCGAATGAGCGGTCGTCGGCTTTCATGCCGGCGCATCTTTTAGGCTCTTTCCCGCAGATGATCACACCGGCGTCGGCGAACGCCTTGATCCTCTTGAGTATCTCAAGCGACATAAAGTCCTGGTCTCTTCCTATCCACAGCACCTTGTAGCTTGCTCCGGATGGGGCGACGAGTCTGCCGTCCTTGGCGTGGACTCCGGACTTGATCACTGTCGGATTGGCGAAATCGTAGTTGAAGCCGTCCGGGACATCCGGAAGGGTGCTGAAAGTGTCCCCTCCATAGATGGCGGTGACGTTGATGTCCTCGCCGTAGTAGAGCAGGATGTCAGCGACAGAATGACCTTGCTGAAGCATCGCGCTGGAGCGGGCCAGATAGTTGGTGAGTGTCCAGGCATATTCCCCCCAGGTCTCGTTCCTGTGGAGCCATTGCCCGTAACGGAACAGTTGCATACCTGGAAGGTACTTGTCGTTCGGCTGCGAGGCGGACTCGTGCACCACAAATCTGTTGACACCTGCACTCAGCCCGACATCCGCTATGTATTTCATGTTCTCCGGGCAGTAGGTGTACGCCCTTCCGTGGTCTCCGTCCACCGAGAACGACTCCGCGGCGACTATCGGCTGACCGTAGATGTGCGACACCGAGGCTGACTCCCGGATGTCGCAGACCGCCGCCGGGGCTGCGGAACCGTTAGGCGTGTTCTCCATCCAGAAGGCCGCCATCGGAATGGTCGCCTTGATCTTCGGATCCATGCCGTCTCCTGTGTAGGCGCGGCTGCCCTCATGGGTTTCGGTGTAGCGCCCGTCAAGCTCATATTCCTTTACGATGTCGTTGATCCTGTCGTAGTTCTCGCAGAACAGCTCGCCGAGGGTCTTTCTCCAGTCCCACAGGAACCGTTCGCTCATCTGCGAGCTGCCGATGATTTCACCGGTAAGCACCGGAAGCCACGGCACAAGGTTGTAGCCTCGCCTTTTCTTGAACTCTTCTGCGAGTCTCGGGGTCCAGGTGAAGGAACCGGCCTCGTAGCTGTCCACCAGCAGATAGCGTATGCCTTTCTTTCCCAGCATCCCGTCAGCCGCGTTCTTGTAGAGGTCCACATAGGTGTGGAAGTACCTCATCCAAGCGTCGGGATCCAGTTTGTCAACCTCCAGGCCGGTAGCTTCCGGCGATGCTGGATGGTTGATCTTGCCTGTGATCGACCAGCCGAAGCGGTAGATCCTCCAGCGTCCGGCGGGGAGGGTGCATTCCAGCCTGCCGTCGGGGGTCATCTTGCCGGTAAGGTTGACGACATCTGATGTCCTGATGGCGTCACTTGAATATGCCGTGCCGTATTTCCAGAAATCATGGACTATTCCGAAGCCTCCGACCTCTTGGCTGTGGTTGATCTTCGAGACGGTGAACAGATCCAGCGAGACGAGCTGCCGGCCTGTCACCCTGAAGAACCGTGCGCAGGTCTGCGGGATGTTCTTTGTCAGGTAGGGAAGCACGCTTGGCTCGATGTCGCAGACTTTCCTCCATTGCCGGCCATCGTCGCTGCTTTCGAGGACGCTTCCGGGCGCCGGATCTCCGATCTTCGGCCTGGCTCCCATCGCCATGCTCTGGAGTGTCAGGGCCTTGATCGTCTGTGGCTGTCTGAACTCCACCGTGATGCAGGAGTCGCTTTCCTCGACTCTTTCGGTGAGCGCCCTCATCGCCTTGTCAGATGCCGGCAGCCTGACGGCGATGACGTACAGATCCTTGCCGTACGGCTTGACCTCTATCCGGTCATTGCCCACGTGGTAGTCCTGGTAAGGTCCCACAACGTTGTAAAGATCAGGTAGTTTGGTCGAGACTTTCCCGCCCCGCACGTCAACGTGCCTCCATTCGAGCTTTTTTATGGCGTCTTCCGGCTTCACCCATTTGCCGCCTGTCGAGCTCCATCCCGGGGCGCTGGCGATCGTGACATCCATGTCCAGGGAGTCTGCCATGTACAGAGCGAAACGGAAAGCTTCCTTCCATCCGTCGGAGAGGTATGGGAGTTTGACCTTGGCGGCTCTCGGCATGTTGATTCCTCCGGCGTCGAACTGGTGGAAGCCGCCTATGCCGGATCTCTTCATCCATTCGATGTCTTTCCTGATTCCTCCCTTTGAGACGTTGCCGTCCATCCAGTGCCACCATACCTGTGGTCTGGCTTCTTTAGGCGGGTCCATGAAGATCCTTGCAAGCGCGGATGTGTCGATTGTGAAGCTGACCGTGGTCACGTCCTGGGAAGGCTCGTTTGTCATCGTGCCGGTTCTGTCGTCATCGGTGGGTACAGCCATTGCCGAAAGCGGCAGCAGCAGGGCAAGGGCCGTCAGTGTCCTCCTTATGTCCATGTCTTTTGTCTTTAGATTCGTTGTCTGTTGTTCAAATATAGTAATTGCAGCCGGGATATTCAAATCCTTTTTCAGCAGCGTGGCATATTCTAATGGCAGGCAGTTGTCATGAATATGCAGGCTCATCCTTTTTTTCGCTCGTTTCCTTTGAAAAGTGATGCTTTAATTTTGATTTTTGGTAAATAAATGCGATATTACAGTCACGGAACATTTTTTGGCACAGATAGTGCAAAGTGTTTCTGTAGAGTTAATTGGTTCTAATAGGATTTTAACTTTCTAACCTTTTTCCTATGATGGCTGTTCATCATACGTTTTATTCATAATTAGGTTTGTATTAAGTGGGAAAGACTGGTGCTGGGAAGTACCGGTCTTTTTTTGCTTTGCAAAAAAGACCGGTACTTCGCGCTGCGTGCGTTGCTCACGCAGCGCGAAGTACCTTCAACCCCCCAGTCACTTCGTGACAGCCCCTTGGGGGGCACGGGGAAAGGATTCCCCGATACCCCTTCTGTCGCTTCGCTCCGCGTGCGCATACCTTCGTGCGCATACCTTCAAATCCCCAGTCACTTCGTGACGGCCCCCTGGGGGGCACTGGGGACCGAATTCCCCAGACCCCTTGCGTCGCTTCGCACTGTGTGCGCATACCTTCAACCCCCCAGTCACTTCGTGACAGCCCCCTGGGGGGCACGGGGAAAGGATTCCCCGATACCCCTTCTGTCGCTTCGCTCCGATGGGGCGCTTTGGGGCGCTTGGGGTGGCTTTTATGGGAGGGATGGTGGGGGAAAAAACTACAGTTTGCGGTTTTTGTAGGAGTCTATGCAGCTTGGTATCATGCGGCGGTACTGGGTGCTTGTGTAGAGAGGGGAAGAGATGATGAAATCGGCGGTGCTGCGGTTCGTGGCGAACGGAATGTTGTACAGGGAGGCCAGGCGGACCAGCCCCATCACGTCATTCTGGTGACCCTGCATGATCAGGTTGTCGCAGAAGAACACCAGCATGTCGATCTTCCCCTCGGCGATCATGCCGCCGATCTCGAAGTCCCCGCCGAGTGGACCGCTGAGAAGGCAGACGATGGAGGGAGCCTCGGGGCCGAGCTTTTCTGTAAGCGTCTCCGAGACGAGGCGGCCTGTGGTGCCGGTGCAGAACAAATGGCAGTGCTTCAGCGAGCCTGCGTTGTAACGTACCCAATCCAGCAACTCCTGCTTCCTGGAGTCATGTGCGACCAATGCGATGTTTGTTACCATGTTCGTAATATATTAAAAATTATCAATGTCCTTTCTCTTCACCGTCTATCCGGATTCTCTTCACCTCCCGGGCCCCTGTCTCAGCGGCCCTCTGTTCCCTCTTTTTCCGGCTCATGAACAGATTCCGGAAGAACTCCCTGAAGGTGTTGAACTCCCTTTGGTAGGCGATACCCACACCGTTCCTCTGCGTGTTGTCGAGATAGTTGGTGTAGTCATCCGCCGAGTGGGAGAATAGGTTCATCCGCAGCTGCCCGGATTTGTCCAGCTTGATTTCGATGTCAAGGTTGCCCACCATGTCCGCCCCCGAGGATGAGTTAGCATATTCACGGTTCCCGACGTTGCCGTTGACTATCACCCTGTTGTTGAAAAGTTGGGTGGAGACGGCGACATCGAATATGTTCGTGCCGCTCTCGCTCGACTGGTAGTTGAGGCCAAGGTCCAGAGGAATGTCCAGCTTCTGCAGGATGTTGTTCAGCTGCCCCGCCATGATCTCGGCGACGTTGGAGTACAGTACGTTGGTGTTGTTCACGACTCCCGACTGTTCTTCCGGCATGAAACTACCCGAGATCAGGAGTGAAAGGAACTGGCGCTGCACCTTGTCCTCGGTGTTCAGGGCGCTCTCCACCCTCGACTTGGTGGTTGGGTCAAGATCCGGGACATCGATGGAGAAGGACAGCTTCGGCTCCCTCAGCTTGCCGGACACCCCGATTCCGCAGTTCACGGTCCTTCTGGCGGAGACTGAGGTGGTGTCCGCGATAAGGGTGGCGACGGATGCCTTTGTCGAATATATTCCTTTAATGTCAAGGTCGCTGTCCATCACGTCTCCGTTGAAGCGTACCGTGCTGCCGTCCGAGATGGTGAAGTCCCTTTTGGCAATGTCCATGGCGTTGAAATGGAAGTTGCCCGACCGTAGGGCGTAGTCGCCGTTGATCGTGAACAGATCCCTTCCCGGACGCACCTCGATGTCGATGATGCCCTGGCCGCGGCCGTTCAGCACATTGCCGGCAGCCCTGTCGATCTCGACATAGGCCTCGGTGCCTTGTGTGGCGTTGACCCTGAGCCTTATTCCGAAGTCGCTGCCTTTCCCGGCACCTGCCGCCATGCTGTTCATCATGGCCTCGTAAGGATCCTCGTAGACTTCCCGGAAGGCCTGCCTGAACGTCAGAAGGTCATTCTTGCCGTCATTGGAGGCGTTGTCTATAGGAATATGTATGTGTCCGTTCTTGTCCGTCCGGGCGTTGACATCGATGAGGATGGCGTTGAACGGGCCTTTGATCGAGACATCCCCGCTTGCGAACAGGCGGCCATAGAAGGCCTTGTCGCCGCCCTCGTCCATGTCGATGGCCTCGATGCCTTTCATCTTGATCCTGGTGTCCATCCTGATGTTCTTCAGGTGGTCGTACAGCAGGCCCCCTTCTATGCTGCCGGTGCCGTTGAACCGGTCCTTGATGGAGATCCCGTCGAAGAACAGTCCCTGGTCGGTGACGGAGAACGGCCCGTTCAGGTAGTAGGCCACATTGGTGAAGCCCACCCTCAGCATCGCATTGTCGAACCGTGTGCCCTCGCCTCGCAGCGAGATGTTGTCCATGGATCCGCTGACCTTGACCTTGCCGCTCATCGAGCCGCCCATCTCACTGAACACTGACTCCAGGACGGGAGCGATGTAGCCCACGTTGAAGTCATCGAATCCGGCTGTGAGATCTATCTTCTTTGTCTTGAGCGCGTAGTCTCCTTTGATGTTAAGTGTCTTCCGGCCATCGATGTCGTTCTGGGCTATCATGCGCATAACCCCGTCCTCCAGCGAGCCGGCGAGGCGCAGGGTCCCCATGTCCTGTCCCGCGACCTCGGTAGATTCCGACGTGAGGTTCATCATCAGTCCCGCGTCACGGCCCCACGGGGAGAAGACGATGGCGTGGCCGGTAGCGAGGCCGGATAGTCCGAAACCGTCGCCAAGGAACTTGCCAAGCAGCCCTAGGTCGATCTTGTCGAGTTTGACGGAGAGCGTGTCTCTTTTTGTGGAGGAGAAGCCTCCGTTGATCCTGATGGACTGGTCGGCGCTTCTCGCTGTCAGGTTGTCGATCCTGAGATCTTTGCCGATCAGGTCTATGCCGGATTCGGACACGTCCCATGCCGCGTCATCATACCAGATGAAGGATGGAAGTGTCTTGGCGTTGACCGTCAGGTTCCCGTCGGAGTCGCGGTCAAGCCGCCCTGTCAGGTACATCTCTCCCTTGTTCGCGAGATCCGTGCCGTTGTCGTAGGTGAATCCGGCTCCGAAGGTGTTCCCCCTTGCGTAGAGCAACAAGTTGTCACTGAGCATGTTGACACCGGCTAATGAGATGGCCGAGCAGACAGCCGACGCGTTCAGGCTGCTGTCCCTGTTGTCAAAGGCGAGGTCAAAATCCTTCAGAAAATTCTTGTTGACAGCGATTCTCGGAGACTTGACGGAGGCTGTCATGTTGCCGTCCCTCTTGATGTTCATCTGCACCTTGGTGCCTTTGGCGACGTAGAGGCCGGGCTTGACAAAGGACAGGATGTCCCTTGCGTCACCGACACTCAGATCCAGCTCGTACTCATCGCCCTTCCATTCGGCTGCCCAGCCTTTGTACAAGGCCGGTAACTCCCTGTGGACTGTGAGGGTCTGCGCATCCTTGATCAGACTGGTGAACGGCTTGCTGCCGATGTAGTTGCCGTTCAGGAATGTGGATGTGATGTTGACACGGTTGACGTTGTCGTTGGAGTGCGACTTCACGCAGATGTCGCCGATCTCGTGCCACCCGTTGTCGTTCTCAAGTGTGAGTCCAAGTATGTCAAGGTCTCCGATCAGGTCTCCGCGGCTGATGTTCACGTAGTTGGCGTTTATCCGCCCGGAGATCTTGGAGTTCTCTCTCTTGTCCAGTTTCAAGGCGTGCAGGTCGGCGTAACCTATGGACGCGTAGAATTTGTAGAGTCCGTTCTTCGTCTTGTCCGAGAGGGTGAACAATCCTTGGAAGAGGAAGTTGAGGTTCGGGTCTCCGCAGACGATGCGCCCGTCGAAGGCGTTGTCCGTGTAGGTGCCGGCGGCGATGATGTTGGTGTAGTCGTAGCCGAGGACTGACAATTTGTCGACGGACAGGGAATCGATGCTCAGGCTGGTCTTGTCGTGACCTAATGTCATGTCCATCATTCCTTTAAGCGAGACTTCGCCGATCTGGCTGACCCCGGTGAGTTTCCCGACGTCAACGTTTCTTGCCGTGACCTTGCCCCCCAGCCCGATTGTCTTTCCTTTGGCGATCAGGTCTGTGATGTCAGCGTCGACGGTCACGGTACCCAATGCGGAGGAAAGCGTGCCGTCGGCTTTAAGCTTGTTGAGCGTGCCATCCGTGTTGCCTTCGAAGGTGAAGACCGTGCCGCGCGCGAGTCCGGAAAGGTCGATCGCCGCCATTGGGGCGAATCCCCTGATGAAGCGTCCGAGTCCTTCCGTGGTGAAGGACAGCCCGTCCAGTCTGAAGTCCGGACGCATCCTGTTGACATCCGGAAGCCCGGACAGCCGTCCTGTGATGGTTCCGCAGACTCCGCTGTGGGATTCCGAGAAGTCCAGACCGGACACCGACATGTCTTTGACCGGCCCCTTCACGTCGGCATCCCTGAGGCTAATGACGGATTTCATCCGGCGCAGCGACGGCGCGAAGTAAGAGATGCTCTTCATGTCCACGGTGCCGCTCATGCGTGTTCCGGTCATCGAGACATCCTCGATGTAGTTGGAGAATGACGCCGCGTTGGCATATTCCATGGCATATTCATCCATGCTGATGTCGGTCCACGTGTCCTTTATGTGGAGATTCCGCACCGAGGTTTTTCCTTTCTCGACGGTGGCTTTTCCGGACATCGAGACTATCCTGTAGCCGCTTCTTTCGGTGGCCTCCAGATTGTCCAGTACCCCTTCGATCCTGCCTTCTTTGAAACTAAAGTCGTGAGCCTGAAGAATATGCGCGGTCACATCAAGGTTCTTCCAGTCGATGCCGTAGTCGCGGGGCGGACTGTCTTTGGTCTTGTTGATGAGCCTGAACCGGAAGTTTCTGATCCTGATCCTGCCGGCGTCGATCGCCAGAGCGAGAGTCTTGCCTTCCTTTTTTTCGTCCGATGACTTGAAGATTCTTTTGATGCTGCCCCCGCGCTCGTCTTTCGCCAGGGAGAACGAGGCATCGCTGATGTTGAGCCTTCTGATGTGGATGGCTCCGTCGTTCCTCAATCCTTTCAGAGAGAATGTGGCGACTATCGACCCGGCGCTCGCCAGTGTGTCGGCCTCCTCTCCGTCCCAGTCGGTGACCGGCTCGCTGTCGATGATGGCGACATCCTTGAGTACCAATGCGTTGAATGGCCTTAAATGAATCTTGGAAATCTCTATCCTGCCGTTCAGCACCCCTTCCAGCGAAGCCACCACCTTTCTGGTCACAAAGGTCTGGGCCGCCGGAGTCTGCAACAGAATCCAGCAGGCGAAGAGCAGTGAGGCGATCGCTACAAAGACGCCCCGTAATATCTTAAGAGCCTTTTTCAAATGACGGGAAGCCGCGGCGGTCTATGCCATGCGGCTTGTAACAACAAAGATACTAAATATCCGTTGGATTGACGAAAATAGTTGTATCTTTGCCGTTCGAAAAAGTCTTTGAAGAATATGTCGGATTATATCCTTGGAATCGAATCGAGTTGCGACGACACTTCCGCCGCCGTGATCAAGGACGGATTCCTGCTCTCCAACGTGATAGCGAGCCAGCAGGTCCACAAGGATTATGGAGGAGTCGTTCCTGAACTTGCCTCCAGAGCCCATGAACAGAACATCGTGCCTGTCGTCAGCCAGGCTTTGGACAAGGCCGGGATCAAGGCCTCGGATCTCACCGCGATCGCGTTCACCCGTGGTCCGGGACTTCTGGGTTCCCTCCTTGTCGGCACATCGTTCGCCAAGGCTCTTGGCGTGGCCCTGAATATTCCTATAATTATGGTCAATCACCTTCAGGGGCATATTCTCGCTGATTTCGTGAAGCAGGAGGGCAAGGAGAACCACCATCCGTCGTTCCCGTACCTCTGCCTGCTGGTGTCAGGAGGCAACTCTCAGATTGTCAAGGTGAACGGCCCGTTGGACTACGAGATTCTCGGCCAGACGATCGATGACGCTGTCGGGGAGGCTTTCGACAAGTGCTCCAAGATGATGGGGCTCGGCTACCCTGGCGGTCCGGTGATCGACAGGCTGGCGAAGCTCGGCGATCCGGCCCGCTTCAAGTTCGCCAAGCCGCAGATTCCGGGGCTTGACTACAGCTTCAGCGGTGTGAAGACTTCGTTGCTTTATTTCGTCCGTGACGAGATGGCGAAGGATCCGGACTTCATGGAGAAGAACAAGGAGGACATCTGCGCCGGTTTCCAGAAGACGCTGATAGACATCCTGATGGACAAGCTGATCAAGGCCGCGAGGCAGACCGGTGTCAAGGAAGTGACCATCGGCGGGGGAGTCTCGGCCAACAGCGGTCTGCGCTCCCGCATCGAGGAGGAGGGCAAAAAGCGCGGCTGGAACACCTATCTCCCTGAGTTCAAGTTCACCACCGACAACGCCGCCATGATCGCCATAGCCGGCTGGTTCCACTACCTCGCCGGCGAGCGCACCCCCCTCGACATCGCCCCCGTCTCCCGCATCGCGGATTATTAATGAATATACAAGGAAAAGAATATGATTGAATTTGAAATGACAGGTAGGGTTGGCCGTGACCTTAGGCCGGATGACGTGAGGATCGTCGCGGCAAGAGAGATGAACCTTCGCGGCAACGCGATCATCAACGTGATCGACCCGACGAAGTCCTACCAGCCGACCTTCCCGAACGCCGACGCGACCTGCGTGATCGCCAGGCGCTCGATCGACGCCCGCAACGACGTGGTCTACCGCTACCGCATCGAAGGCTACAACCACCGCTTTGAATCCTACGTCCCGTACGAGATTCCGGAGTACAAGGATGTCACCGGATCCGAGCCGGTGGTCATCGTCGGCGCCGGCCCGGCAGGAATGTTCGCCGCCCTCAAGCTCCTGACCCTCGGTTTCAAGCCAGTCATCCTGGAGAGGGGCAAGAACGTCCGTGACCGTAAATATGACATAGCCGGACTCTCCCGCGAGGGAGTCCTGAACCCGGAGTCCAACTACTGCTACGGCGAAGGCGGAGCCGGAACATTCTCCGACGGCAAGCTCTTCACCCGATCATCCAAGAGAGGCGACATCCGCGAGGTGCTGCACCAGTTCGTCAACTTCGGAGCCAGCCCTCAGATTCTGGTGGACGCTCATCCGCACATTGGCACGGATCGTCTTCCGAAGGTTGTCGAGAACATCCGCCAGTGCATCCTGTCAAGGGGCGGGGAGTATCATTTCGGCACCAAGGTCACCGACCTGGAGCGCAGGAGCGACGGCACCATAGTGGTCAAGGCCCTTGATTCAGAGAATCCTACGAAGGCCGGCAAACCAAGTGTCCAGAAATATTCGGCAAGGAAAGTCATCCTCGCCACCGGCCACTCGGCAAGGGACATCTACGACATGCTCGTCTCCAAGGACTGCGCGCTTGAGGCCAAGGGCTTCGCGATGGGAGTCCGTGTGGAGCATCCGCAGTCCCTGATCAACGACATCCGCTACCACGGACAGTGGGAGCCGGGGATGCCCGCGGCGGAATATTCTTTCACCGAGCAGGTGGGCGAGCGCGGCGTCTTCTCGTTCTGCATGTGTCCGGGAGGTGTCCTGGTGCCGTCCGAGACCGAGCCTGAGACCATCGTGATGAATGGCATGTCGAACTCGGCCCGAAGCGGCAGGTTCGCCAACGCCGGCGTGGTCGTGCAGATCAATCCTGAGGACATTCCGGAGGAATATGCCGGCAAGGGAGCCTTCGCGGGACTTGAGTTCCAGAAGGATGTGGAGAGAAAGATGTGGGAATATGCCCGCGCTCATTCCGACTCCGACAATCCTTTCACCGCTCCGGCGCAGAGGATGGTGGATTTCTGCGAGGGCGAGGAGTCAGCGGATCTTCCTCAGACCTCCTACAAGCCAGGTGTCGTTCCTGCTCCGCTCCACGAGCTGCTGCCGGGAGTGATCGCCGAGAGGCTTCAGGATGTCTTCCCGCTCGTCAATCAGAAAACCATGCGCGGCTACTACACGAATGACGCGCTTCTCATCGGTGTCGAGTCCAGGACGTCGTCTCCGGTCCGCATTCCAAGGAACCCTCGCAGCTGCGAGGCGGACTCTTTCCCTGGACTTCTCCCTTGCGGTGAGGGCGCCGGCTATTCAGGAGGCATCGTCTCCTCGGCCATCGACGGCATCAACTGCGCCGTGGCCGCAGCCCGTTCCCTTTCCGGAGCGGATGCCCAGGACGTGTCGGGCGAGGTGTCGGACGCTTCCGCCGCCGGATCTGACAGTCTGTCGGATAGCGTTCCACAGGAATAGTCATCCGTGATGTCGGCGGTAGAGGACAAGAAGGAGATTCTGGCTCCGATGATGGAAAGCGGCGTTCATGCCGGTTTCCCGTCACCGGCGCAGGACTACATAAACTCATTCATCGACCTCAACAAGGAGCTGGTGCGCCATCCGGCGGCGACTTTTTTCGCCCGTGTCGTGGGCGACTCGATGGTGGACGCCGATGTGAATGAAGGTGATGTCCTTGTGGTGGACAAGTCGATCGAGCCGAAGGAGGGCGACATGGCCGTCTGTTTCATCGACGGGGAGTTTGCCTTGAAGTTCATCTCTTTCAAGGATCCGTCAGGCGACGGGCCAAGCGTCAAGGCCTCCAGGCCAGGCGTGTCGTACAGCATCCTGGAGCGTCAAAGGATGTGGCTCCTGCCCGCCAATGAGAAGTATCCTCCCATAGAAGTAACTGATTCCAACGACTTTACCGTCTGGGGTGTGGTAACATACGTTATCAAGAAAGTGTGTACGCGCTAGTCGATTGCAATAATTTTTTCGTCTCCTGCGAGCGGGCTTTCCAGCCGGAACTGGAAGGCCGTCCGGTCGTGGTGCTGTCCAACAACGACGGATGCGTGGTCGCGCGCAGCAACGAGAGCAAGGCGATGGGCATCAAGATGGGGACTCCGTTCTTCAAGGTGAGATACCTGGTGGAGCAGGGAAGGCTGGTCGCGCGCTCGTCCAACTACACCCTCTACGGCGACCTTTCCTCAAGGGTGATGTCCATCCTCGCCGAGGCGGCTCCGCATCTGGAGGTCTACTCGATCGACGAGGCCTACATGGACATGGACGGTGTCGCGGCGGACCGTGTTCCGGGAATATGCTCGGATCTGATCAGGAAGATCCGTCGCTGGACAGGCATCCCGGTCAGCATCGGGATAGCCGACACGAAGACTTTGGCCAAGGTGGCCAATCATTTCGCCAAGAAGTACAAAGGCTACAAGGGAGTCTGCGTGATCGATTCCGATGACAAGATCCGCAAGGCCTTGGCCCTGACTCCGATAGCGGAGGTCTGGGGAATAGGCCGGCGCGGCGCTCCGAGACTTGAGGCCGCTGGAGTAAAGACAGCTCTAGACTTCATCGGAAGACCGGTGGAGTGGGTGCGCGGGATGATGGGAATAGGAGGGATCCGTACCTGGGGCGAACTTCAGGGAAGGCGCATGGTCGAGGATGAGCGTGACGAGAAGCGCAAGAGCATCTGCACATCCCGTTCCTTTGACATGACGCTCACGGATCTGGACGAGATAACGCTAAGGGTCTCGGACTTTGCCGGAAAGTGCGCCGAGAAGCTGCGAGACGACGGGACGGCGGCATATTCGGTGGCCGTCTTCCTCCAGACCAACCGCTTCCGTGACGATCTCCCTCAGTACTTCCCGGATGCCGCCATCCGTCTGGATGTTCCCGCCAACAGCACCAGGGAGGTGGTCGCCGCCGCACTTCGTGCCTTGCGAATGATCTTCAGGAGTGGCTATGAATATAAGAAAGCCGGTGTCGTGGTCTATGACATAGTGGACTGTGACGCCATACAGGCCAGCCTCTTTGACTTCGACCAGGAGACCCGTGACCGTGATGACCGCATCTCCAAGGTCATGGATCTGGTCAACACCTCCGGCAAGAATGTCCTGAGGCTCGCCACCCAGCGCCCGGGCCACTATTCCGACGGCATCCGCCGCGAATTCTGCTCACGCCTCTACACCACCTCATGGTCCGACCTCCTGGAGGTCAAGTAGTCCTTTTTTCCGCAAGCCCGTCAGTGGTCTTCACGGATTGTTTCCTCCTATGTCTGGAGAGTGGTCTAGCGGCTGATGTCCACCACGAATTTGCCTTCGAAGTAGGAGTCTTTCAGCCAGTTGCCTATCTGCCAGGTGGAAATGGAGCCTTTGCGGAGGCGCTCGCGGGACATCAGGGCGCAGATCTCCTCGTTGATCTCGCCGCCTTTGAGGTAGAGGATGGATTGTGAATATCTTCCCTTGACCCACGGATAGAAGTCCGTCAGCGAGGCCACGGCTCGGGAGACCACAAAGTCGAACTTCTCGTTCAGGCTCTCGGCGCGGGCGTTGACAATCTCCACGTTGCCAAGGCCAAGCATATTCGAAATCTCTCTTGCCACTATTGTTTTCTTGCCCACGGAGTCGCAGAGGGTGAACCTTGCTCCTGGGAACATCACGGCAAGCGGGATTCCGGGGAAGCCGCCGCCCGTGCCAAGGTCGAGGATCCTTGTCCCGTTGTCTGGCGCGAGGAATGATGAATATGTCTCCGGACGCCGTGTGCGGAGATATTCAGCTATTGCGAGGGAGTGGAGGACGTGGTGGTCGTAGAGGCTGCCGATGTCCTTGCGCGAGATGACATTGATCCTCGCGTTCCACTCCGTGTAGCCCGCTTCCATCATTCTGAAGCGCTCCGAGGCTTCGGCGGAGACTTCCGGGAACGATTCTTTCAGAAAGGTCTCGAATTCCGGGAACGTCATCATATTCCTTCTTCCTCTTTCTTGCGAAGCTCGTCGATCATCTGCTTCGAACGGCGGATGCGCGTCTTGACTGTGTTGAGCTCCATCCCCAGCGCCTCGGCTATCTCGTTGTACTTCAGGCCGTCGATCAGCCTCTTGCTGGCGACCTCGCGATAAAGGTCCGGGAGGCGGTCGATGTACTTGGCGCGCTCCTCCTCGTTCTCGATCTTGATGAGGGAGTTGAGCGCGTCTTCCGCCTGGTCCGGGATGACCTCGACGCCGGAAGGCTTGTTCTCGTCGTCAAGGTAGACGATCTGATTCTTCGGATGCACCCTCTGCTCTTGCTCAATGGTGTCCAGCGCCGTGTTCTTCGCGATCGTGCAGAGCCAGGTCAGAAACCTGCTCTTGTACTGGTCGTAGTGTTGGATCTGTCTGAAGGCTTTCTCGAAACTGCGGCTGCAGATGTCGTCGGCCACATAGTCATCGATGTTCTTGAAGCGAGCTTTAATGTAAGATCTCAGCTGCTCGATGTGACGATCCCAAAGTGCCGTGAAGGCCAAACCGTTGCCTCTTTGTGCCAAGATGATCAATTCATCAGTGGGCTTCAAGCCAATTCTTCCCATAATTACATTCAACTGTTATTGGAACTGATAGTTTAACGACATTTTCCATTTTGTCAATGACGATTCCTCTGAGCTCGTCGATCTCCTCACCGACGGCGTCGAACACAAGCTCGTCATGGATCTGCAGAACCATCCGGCTCTTCAACCCGGCCTGCGTCATTGACTTGTCAACCTCGATCATGGCCATCTTGATGATGTCCGCCGAGGTACCCTGTATGGGTGCGTTCACGGCGTTCCTTTCGGCAAGCGCCCTCAAGGTGCCGTTCTTGGAGTTTATGTCCGGAATATACCTCCTCCTTCCGAAAAGCGTCTCCACATAGCCTGTCTCTCTGGCCGACGCTTTCGTGTCCTCTATGAAGGACCGTATGGATGGGAATCCGGCGAAGTAGTCATCGATGATTTTCTGCGCCTCCTTCCGGCTGATTCTCAACCTTTGGGCCAGCCCGAACGCCGAGATGCCGTACATGATACCGAAGTTGGCGGTCTTCGCGATGCGTCTCTGATCCGGAGTGACCTGATCGTGAGGGACACCGAAAATCTTCGCCGCGGTCGCCGCGTGCACGTCGATTCCCTGCTTGAAGGCCCCGATCAGATGCTGGTCACAGCTAAGGTGCGCCATGATCCTCAGCTCGATCTGTGAATAGTCCGCCGACATGATCAGCCCGTCAGCCGTGCCTGGCACGAACGCCTTGCGGATTTCCTTGCCGCGCTCGGTGCGGATCGGGATGTTCTGAAGGTTCGGGTTGGAGGAGCTTAGCCTGCCGGTCGCCGTCAGCGCCTGGTTGAAGGTCGTGTGTATCTTGCCGTCCGACGGCTCGATGTAGCCGGGGAACGGCTCGATGTAGGTGGAGAGCAGTTTCCTTACGGAGCGATATTCAAGAATCTCGTCGATTATCGGATGCTTGTCGGCCAGGTCCAGAAGCGTGGACTCATCGGTGGAGTAGGTGCCGTTGTTGTTCTTCTTCGGCTTTTCGGCAAGGTGGAGCTTCTCGAAAAGGAGTTCTCCGATCTGCTTTGGAGAAGAGACGTTGAGGTCAGGCTCCCCGGCCATCTCACGGATCCTCGCCTCCCTTGTGGTGACATCCTCCCGAAGGTGGGCGGTGAAATCCTTCAGCGAACCCAGATCCACCTTCACGCCGTTCCTCTCCATCTTCGACAGCACCTTCAGAAGCGGCTCCTCCATCTTGTCGTAGAGGTCGGTGACGGAAGCCTCGGCCATCCGTCCGCGGAGCTTTTCCTGAAGGAGGAGAAGAATCATGGCCTCCCTGTCCCTGTCCTGGCTGGACTTGTCGGACGGAATGTCGTCGAACAGGGAGCCGGTAGAAGGGACAGGCCTCTCCCCGGTACTCTCCAATGACACACCGATGACGCTCTGCGACAGCACGTCAAGCTTGTGGCTCTTTTCCGGATCCAGAAGGTAGTGCATGAGCGCGATGTCGTCAAGACGGCCTTGCAGCGCCACCCCTCCCGCGGCGAGAATGTTCATCTGCCTCTTGAGGTCGTCACCGCATTTCGCCACACCGGCGTTCTCCAGCAGAGCCTTGAAGTCGTTCAGTCCGCCGTAGGCTACCAGAATCCCCTCATCCGAGCAGGCTCCGACTGTGATCCTGACGGTTTTTGTGAATATGCTTCCGTCCGCTCCCTCCGTGATCAGCGAGCATAGTCCGGCCTTTGAGGCGGCCTTGGCGACCTCGGCTGGACGCGCCTTTGTGACCTTGGGCAGTACGGTCTCCGTGCCGGCCTTGGTGTCGGCCACGTGGCCGATGTACTTGCTCAGGGAGTTGAACTCGTACTTCTCGAAGAGGTCGGCCAACTCCGGTCCGTAGGACTGGTTGACCTTCATCTCCTCGGTCGGGACATCGACATTGATGTCGGTCTTTATCGTGACAAGCTCCTGGCTCAGCCCGATGTGGTCCCTGGCCTCTTCGAACTGGGCTTTCTGCCTTGGCGTCAGCTCGTCCAGATGCTCGTAGATCCCTTTGACGGAACCGTATCTGGCCACCAGCTTGCCCGCGCCGACCTCACCGATCCCCTTGACACCAGGCACATTGTCGGCGGTGTCACCGCAGATCGTAAGCATGTCGATGACCTGGGTAGGGGAGTCTATGCCGTATTTCCGGCAGATCTCCCTCACACCTATGATCTCGTTCTCGCTGCCCGACTTGCCTGGTTTGTACTGCCAGATGTGGTCCCCGATGAGCTGCCCGTAGTCCTTGTCCGGGGTAACCATGTAGACATCAAGGCCTTCCCCGGCACAACGCTTCGCCATCGAACCGATCACGTCATCGGCCTCGAAGCCCTTTATCATGAGTGTAGGGATGTTCAGCGCCCCGCACAGCTCGACCAGCGGGTCAAGGGCGTCGATCACCAGCTGCGGGGTCTCCTTCCTGTTCGCCTTGTACTCAGGGAACATCTCGTTCCTGAAAGTCCCTCCCGGTGGATCGAAAGCCACCGCAAGGTAGTCCGGACTCTCGCGCCGGAGGATTTCAAGAATATACTTGGTGAAGCCATAGAGAATGGACATGTCCGCCCCTTTGGAGTTTATCATCGGCCTCCTGAGGAACGCGTAATACATCTTGAAAATCAATGCATGTCCGTCTATGAAGAAAATCTTTTGCGGCATTGTCAATAAGTAATACTCATAAATTCTAGCCAGATCCGCGGCTGCTTCATTCCTGCCGCCCGTAAGGCCTTGTCTGTCGCTCCGCCATGTTGTGTCCGGTGTTCTCCGGAGTGTGTCATGACTTTGAATTATGACACAAAGATAAGAAATTGTTTCGTAGTTTCAAAGCTTCCTCGAAACATTTACTTAATCGATTGACTTTCGCACGAGGAAAGCTGTAGGGTGGCGTCCGAGAACCTTGCCCCGTCGTAGATGTCGTGTGTCGAGAAGATGATCGTGGAGCCGCTGCCGTGGGCAAGCTCCTGAAGTGTGCGCAGGACCATAATCCTGTTCTCCACGTCCAGGAAGGCCGTGGGCTCGTCCAGAAGTATCACGTTGGCCTTTCTTGTCAAGGCTGTCGCGATGCAGGCTTTCTGGAATTCTCCATCGGAGATCAGGCTGATGTCTTTGTCCGCAAGCGGTTCCAGCCCGAGTGTCCGTATGGCATCCTCCAACGAGGATTCCGCCTGGGAACTTAGCTTTCTGAATGATCCTGATGCGGTGTACAGGCTTGTCCGGATGAATTCCCGGACAGTGAATCCCTTGGCTTTCGGGATGTGTGTGGGAACCATCACGACCTCTCCTCCGGCCATGAAATCCCCTTGGACTGGCTCGGTCAGTCCTGCCAGTGTCCTCATCAGCGTGCTTTTTCCGGATCCGTTGGAGCCGCAGAGCATCACGGACTGTCCGTCCGGGAAGTCAAAGGACAGCGGGCCGGCCACCTCGTGGCCTTTGTAACCAATGATCAGATTGTTGGCTTTCAGCATATTCATTGCTTTTTGAAAAGAATGGCCATGATGATCGGTATCCCTATGACCGCCATTGTGCTGCCGACAGGCAGGGGAGCGGGACTGATCTGGGAAAGAAAGTCCGCGGTCAGCGACAGGGAGGCTCCGCAGAGCATCGTCGCCGGAATCACCTTCGAGTGCACCGAGGAGCCGGTGATCCACCTTGACAGATGTGGGGCGACGATTCCGACAAAGCCCAGCGGACCGCAGAATGCCGTTACCGCTCCGGTCATCAGGCAGCTGCTGATCAGCGCCATATTCCTGACACTCTTGATGTTGATCCCCGTGAGGACGGCATATTCATCGCCGAAAAGAGCGATGTCCAGACCCTTGTTGTTGAGAAGTGTCATCGCCGCTCCGACGAGCAGTGTCGCCGCCATGAGGGACACTTCCATCGGACGGCATCCGGAAAAGCTGCCCGCGGACCAGCTGTAGAAGACTTTCAGGCTCTCGGCGGAGGCGGAATATTCAATGATGGAAGTGATGGCGCTGAAGATGAATCCGAGCATCACTCCGAAGATCAGCAGCGTGGTGGCGTTCCTGAGATTCCGCGCCACAGTGGCGACCAGGATCGAGGTGAGCAGCGAACCGGCGAAAGCCGCCGCCGCGACGGTGAGCCCTGACAGCGCGGCGGGAAGCGAGGCTCCGATCAGAAGGGTCGCCGCCGCCGCGCCGGTTCCCGCTCCGGCGCTGACCCCCATGATGTGCGGATCGGCCAGAGGGTTCCTGAAAACACTCTGCATCTGAAGTCCTGCCAGCGAGAGGCATGCCCCGGAAAGGAGGGCGGTGAGCATCCTTGGCAGCCTGAGTTTCAGGAATATGCCAGCGTCCATCCCGCTTAGGCCCACCCCTCCTGTGAGGAGGTCGATCCCGCAGAGGCACAGCGTGACAGCGATCAGAATGAATGTTCTCTGGCTTGATTTCATTGTCAAAATGTCTTTCCGGATGCAAATTACTTACAATTCTTCGGCTTTCCAGAAAAATTTCGTTAAATTTACCAGAAATCTTTGAATATTTATGAAGAAGAAGACACTAATCATCGCCGCCGTCCTTCTGGCTCTCACAGGAGTCACCGCGCCGGCTCAGAAACAGAATCCGAAGGGAGGCATCTCCGCCGAGATGCTCGCCGAGATCCGTAAAGGCTACGAAGGCACCGCTTCCGACAAGGCGATCCGCAACGCTCTGAACGGGGCGGCCATCAATGTCCTGGCCGCGAACGCCGAGAACATCGCCATGATTGACACCCACTTCTCCGACGAGGTGAAGACCAAGGGACGCACCAATCAGAAGTCTTCCGGCCGCTGCTGGCTGTTCTCCGGACTTAATGTCCTGAGGGCTAGGATGATCGAGAAGTATGACCTTGGAGCCTTCACCTTCTCGCAGAACTACGTGTTCTTCTACGACCAGCTTGAGAAGGCCAATCTTTTCCTCCAGGGAGTCATCGACACCAAGGATCTGAGCTTTGACGAGCGTCAGGTTGACTGGCTGTTCCGCAATCCTATCGCGGACGGAGGACAGTTCACAGGGGTCTCCAATCTTATCATGAAGTACGGTGTCGTTCCGTCCGACGTGATGCCGGAGACGTACTGCTCCAACAACACCTCCCAGATGCGTACCCAGATCGCCACCAAACTGCGTGAGGACGGCCTGAAGCTTCGCGACGCGTCCGCCAAGGACTGCCCTGCCATGAAGACCGAGATGCTGAAGGAAATCTACAGGATGTTGGTTCTCTGCCTTGGCGAGCCTCCGGTGGAGTTTGAGTGGACGCGCTACGACTCCAAGGGCAATTTCGTCAGCACTAAGACCTACACCCCGAAATCCTTCTATAATGAATATGTCGGAGCCGACCTGGAGAACAACTACGTGATGGTGATGAACGACCCTTCACGCGAGTTTAACAAGGTCTACGAGATCGCTTACGACCGTCACGTCTACGACGGGCAGAACTGGCTTTACATCAATCTCCCTATCGAGAGGATCAAGGAGATGGCCATCGCCTCCATCAAGGACAACACCGCAATGTACTTCTCCTGCGACGTGGGCAAGTTCTCCGACCGCCAGAAAGGCACCTTGGATCTGGACAACTTCGACTATGGCTCGCTTTTCGGAACGACCTTCCCTATGGACAAGCGCCAGAGGGTGCTGACCCATGCGAGCGGCTCGTCCCATGCCATGACGCTCATCGCCGTTGACATCAAGGACGGCAAGACCGTGAAGTGGATGGTGGAGAACAGCTGGGGCGCTGATTCCGGCTACAAGGGCAACCTCATCATGACCGACGAGTGGTTCGACAACTACATGTTCCGTCTTGTCGTGGAGAAGAAGTACGTCCCTGCCGACATCCTCAGGATGCTTGACCAGAAGCCGACCCTCCTCCCTGCCTGGGACCCGATGTTCCTCCCGGAAGAGTAAGTCGGAAATGAATATGAAAAATCCGGGGCCTCGGCTGAGGTCCCGGATTATTTTGTCCTATGTCCGCGGGAATCTATCTCGTGTTGTCAAACGTGAACGATTCCCAAGGAAGCTCCGCGTCCTTCCCGTGTTCGAGAACATCGTTGACATGTGTCATGAGCGGGAAGTCCGCAAGGTCAACCATGCCGAGCTCGGCCTTGCGGTAGATGGCCTTGGCCACACGCCTGGCTACAACAAGAGACTCCAGCGTCACGCCCGCGAGGATATTGATGGCCTCCTCGTAGGTCTTGCCCTCGCCCAGGAGGATGCCGATCTTCCTGGTCCTGCCGCCGTAGACTGTGACGTAAAGGTCGCCTATTCCGAGGACTGCGCTGTCCTCGTCCGCCCCCTGGATCCTCAGGAGCCTGGTCATCTCCTTTGTGGCCTGGTAGAAGGCTCCAGCCTGGGAGTTGTAGTGGAGCCCGGCCTCGGCTCCGTGCTGCCTGTTGACGAGTCCGATCGTGAGGGCGATGCCGAGAGCATAGGCGTTCTTAAGGGCCACGGCGCTTTCAAGCCCGATCACGTCGTTTGTCGTGGAAATGTGGTAGTAGGAAGTCTGCAAGGCCTCCTTCATCATCTTGATGACGGCGGTCTCCCTACCACAGAACGCCACCTCGGTCTGGTCGTGGAACACCAGCTCGTAGGAGGTGCAAGGCCCGCCGATCGCGTTGACGTTCCTTCGGATGCCCCTCTTGAGAAGATCCCTCTCCCAATAGGCCGGGTAAGAGATCAGGGTGCCGTCCTCAAGGTTGATGAGTCCCTTGGTTACGGAAAGGACAGGCATGGCCGGGTCAAGATGGGCCAGCACCTCGTTGAGGAACCAGTCCACTCCGAACGATGAGACTCCGCCGATGACGAAATCTGCCCCTTCCACGGCCTTCCGCCAGTCTTCAAACTGGAAATATTCAACGCCTTTAGGGAATGGCTTGTCAAACTTGGGATGCTTGCCGGTGCGCCTGCACTCCTCAATGATCTCCCTGTCGAGCGGTGTGCCGACAAGCCTTACCTCATTGCCGTTTTCAAATGCCGGGAACGCGAGGGCTGAACCCATCATGCCCGAGCCGATGATTGTGATGGTCTTTTTCATTGCCAGAAACCTTTAGTAATCCTTGAAAAATACTGCCAAATCTTTATCAACTTATTTTTTAACGCTTACTTAGTAACCATGTTACTTAACGTTTGCTTATGTGGAAGACAAAAATAGCATATTCTTTAGGAATGTCGTAAATTTGTGACCAAATAATACTTCTGATGAGACGATTATTATACTTTTTGCTGATGTTCGCCTCCCTGACGGCGCTGAACGCCCAGGGCAGACAAGAGAATTTCCCGCTTCCGTCCAATCCCGACACCCTCAGGATCCTGGCTGTCGGCAACAGTTTCTCTGATGACGGCACGGAGTACCTCCCAGGACTTCTGGAAGCCGCCGGCATCCACAACGTCATCGTGGCGCGCCTGTACATTGGCGGCTGCTCTCTGGAAAGACATTGTGAGGAATATTCTAAAGGACTTCACAACTACATCTATTTCAAGTCAACCAAGAACAAGTGGGAGACGGTCAGCAAGAGCGCCTCTCTTCTGGACGGCCTCAAGGATGAACCTTGGGACATCATCACCATGCAGGAAACATCAGGGCGCTCAGGACTTTACGAGACCTATCATGAGTGGATTCCTCGTCTTGTCAGCATCATCCGGTCCGAGACTTTGAACCCTCGCGCATCGATCGTCTGGCATGAGACCTGGGCCTACGCCTCGAATTCCACCCACTCGATGTTCGGCATGTACGACAGAAATCAGGATAAGATGTATGCCGGGATTGTGGATTGTGTGAGCCGCGCCTCAAAGGAGTTTGACATCCCGGTTGTGATACCGAGCGGCGACGCTGTGCAGATCGCGCGCGGCACCCGCCTGAACAATCAGGATGAGGTTCCCGCGACCAGCAAGGTCTACCAGCTCACCCGTGACGGCTTCCATCTGAGCCGCCAGTTCGGGCGTTACATCGCCGCCTGCGCCTGGTTCGAGACCCTGATCAGACCAACGCTCGGCAAATCGGTCAAAGGCAACGGCTACTTGCTCCGCGACACCGAGTACAGCATCACCAGGAAGGATGCCCGCCTGTGTCAGAAATGTGCCATCAAGGCGGTGAAGTCCAGGTAATCAATCGTTAATACTAAGATCATGAAATCACTAAGGGAACTATACAGAATAGGCAAGGGGCCGTCGAGCAGCCACACGATGGGGCCGAACAAGGCGGCCAAGGACTTTGCCGGACGGCATCCGGAGGCGTCCTCCTTCGAGGTCACGCTCTACGGTAGTCTCGCCGCCACGGGAAAGGGGCACATGACGGACGTGGCCATCATCGAGGAACTTGAGCGCATCGCACCCGTCCGCATCGTCTGGGAGCCGGATGTCTTCCTGCCGTACCATCCGAACGGAATGTGCTTCCGTTCATTCGATGCGGAAGGGCACCAGACCGACCAGTGGACCGCCTACAGTGTGGGCGGAGGAGCGCTGTCCGAGGGCAGACCCGGCGACAGTCTGGCCACCCCGGAAGTCTATCAGATGAACACTCTCACCGAGATCCAGAAGTGGTGTGAGGACAAAGGAAGAAGTTATTGGGAATATGTCGACCTCTGTGAGGGGCCGGACATCTGGGACTATCTCCAGGAGATCTGGGAGGCCATGAAGGCATCTGTGGAAAGGGGGATCGACCATGAGGGCGTGCTTCCCGGCCCGCTTAACCTCCCCAGGAAAGCTCCTTCCTATTATGTTAAGGCAACCGGCTACAAGCAGACCCTCCAGACCAGAGGCCTTGTCTATGCCTATGCCCTGGCCGTGAGCGAGGAGAACGCCTCCGGCGGAGTCATCGTGACCGCCCCGACCTGCGGATCGAGCGGTGTCATGCCTGGAGTCTTGTACCACCTTGCCAAAGGCCATGAGTTCAAGGATATCCGTGTACTCCATGCCTTGGCGACAGCCGGCCTGATCGGTAACGTGGTCAAGCAGAACGCCTCGATCTCCGGTGCCGAGGTCGGCTGCCAGGGCGAGGTCGGCGTCGCCTGCGCGATGGCGTCCGCAGCGTCCTGCCAACTCTTCGGAGGGAGTCCCTCTCAGATTGAATATGCCGCCGAGATGGGCTTGGAACACCATCTGGGCATGACCTGCGATCCGATCTGCGGCCTTGTGCAGATCCCGTGCATAGAGCGGAACGCATTCGCCGCCACCAGGGCTTTGGACTCTAATCTCTACGCTTCATTCTCCGACGGCAAGCACCGCGTGTCCTTCGATCACGTAGTAGAGGTGATGAAGCAGACCGGCAAGGATCTTCCGTCCCTTTACAAGGAGACCAGCACCGGCGGCCTGGCCAGGAACTTTAAGGAATACTAGAAGCTCTTTTAAGCGTAAATTCGACAAAATGACAGCTAAGGGCGACAAAATGTCACATTCTGTGACAAATTGTCGCCTTTTTGACACTGGTAGGGCTTCGGCACATCGATTGATCAAGCAGTAGATGTCTCGCTCGAATGAGCGGGTCGAAGAAGTAAAAGTAAAACTAAAAAATAGGAGATTTTATTATGTTACCAGTATCAAAAAGGTACAACAATCAGAATTGGTTACCGAACATTTTCAGTGATTTCTTTGACAATGACTGGATGGTCAGGACAAACGCGACCGCTCCGGCGATCAACGTATTAGAAAACGAAAAGAGCTACGACATCGAACTCGCCGCTCCTGGCATGACAAAGGATGACTTCAAGGTCTCTCTTGACGACAATGGCGATCTCGTGATCAACATGGAGAAGAAAGAGGAGACCAAGGATGAGAACAATGAAGAAAAGAAGCACGGCCACTATCTGAGGCGCGAATTCTCATATTCAAAGTTCCAGCAGATCATGGCTCTCCCGGATGATGTTGAGAGAGAGAAGATTAGTGCCTCTGTAGTGAATGGTGTCTTGAAGGTGAACATCCCGAAGCTTCAGAAGCAGGAAGTGCCTCAAACGAAAAAAATCATAGAAATTAAGTAAAAAAGTTTGCAGGTTAAAGAAAATTGCCTATCTTTGCATCCGCATTCAAGGAAACGACAAGATGTCCCGGATGCAAAGTCGCAAGGTGCGGTAGTTCAGCTGGTTAGAATGCCGGCCTGTCACGCCGGAGGTCGAGGGTTCGAGTCCCTTCCGCACCGCCTCCAAAAAAGCCTCTCAAAATTTTGAGAGGCTTTTTTGCATACACTCTCTTCACTCATTCTCTTCACTCATTCTCTTCGCTCACTCTCTTCGCTCACTCTCTTCACGTACTCTCTCCACCCAAATCGCTTTTCGGTGGACAAGTTGGAAACCCTGCCGTTTTGTCCACCCAGACCGCTTTTTGGTGGACAAACTCAATACCGCCCTCAATCATCCAATCAATGAATATGCTGAATTGCTTTCATTCTTTCCCTCGACTTTTTCGACGTATTCATGTTTTCTCTGCCTCTGGGTGTCTTTCATGTTGAATGTGTTCCGAAAATAGTACCAGTTCTTGCCCGTCGCAGGGCCTTTCATTGTGTTTTTCTCTGAAGCATTTTGTCGTAGATTCTCTCGGAACTATTGGGGAAAGTAAAGTGCGTTAGTCATCGCTAAAGAGTGTTGCGCCGCGCTGTCGTGGAACGAGAGAGGCTGATAATGTCGCCCAAGGGTGTCGCGCCGCGTTGTCGTGGAACGAAAAAGGCAGGTAATGTCGCCCAAGGGTGTCGCGCCGCACTGCCGGGGAACGGGAGAGGCTGGTAATGTCGCTCAAGGGTGTCGCGCCGCACTGTCGTGGAACGAGAGAGGCTGGTAATGTCGCTCAAGGGTGTCGCGCTGCACTGCTGGGGAACGATATGGGCTTTTTATGTCGCTTGAGGGTGTTGGATCCTCTGATTGTAGCCTGGATAAAGTAAAGAGTGAAGAAAGTGTAAAGATTCTTTACACCCACTGTAAAGATTCTTTACACTTTTGGAATTGTTGCTTTAGGCTAAAGTGTTAGTTGTTAGTAAATTACTTGCTTTGGCACAGAAGTGGTTTGTGGGAATCGTGTTTGTGAGAGGAAGAGAGCGTGGGGATGGGAAGTAGAAGGGCCGGGGAAGCGGAAAGAGGAGGAAAGAGGAGGTAGATGGTTGTGAGAGGAAGAGGAGGAAAGAGGAGGTAGATGGTTGTGAGAGGATGAGGAGGAAAGAGGATGTAGGTGGTTATGAGAGGAAGAGGTGGAAAGAAGTGAGGCGAGGAGGTTATGAGAGGAAGAGGAGGAAAGAGGTGAGGCGAGGAGAGTCAATTCGAAATGAATATGGAAGAACGAGGAGGAAGCGAAGGGTGGACGTGAGGACATTAGAGTGGGGAAGAATATAGTTAGGGATAGTTGAACGGAAATAATTAGTTTTGCGGATATGGGAATATTCAGAAAAAGGAAACTTGGCACGCCGCTTTCGGGGGTGCTGAACATTCTTGGAATGACGGTGGCGTTTGCGGCGCTTTACATCATTCTGGTGCAGGTTCATCATGACCTGACCTATAATAAGGAGGTCAAGGATGCGGACCGGATCTATTGCGTCTCGCTGCCGGACTGGTACACTGAAGGAAAGTATATGGTCTGGCTGAACAGGCCGCCGTTCGAGCGGATGGTCTCCTCCATTCCGGAGATCGAGGCGGGAGGTACGGGCTATCTGTTCGGGCAGCCGATAGAGACCATTGTCGGGGACGGCAAGAATCCTACGCTTTCCGACCCAAGTGTCTCCATCAGGATGTCTTCGATGAACAAAGGCACGCTGGATGTCTTCGGATTCGAACTCACCGAGGGCTCGTGGGATAACTATGTAGGGGTCTGGGACTATGCCTTCAGCGAGTCCGCCGCGAGAAAGTACGGAGTGGGAGTCGGTGGTCATGTGATGATAAGAAACTGGCAGTCGGGAACTTATCACGACGCCAACATCGTCGCCATCTACAAGGACATGCCGATGAACTCCGACTTGTCCGATTTCGAGGCCATCTGCCCGATCGGAGACCAAGCCATTGACAGTTGGAGCGAGTGGAGTTATCCTTACTTCTTCAAGGCAAAGGAAGGCGTTTCAAAAGATGAACTGGAAGCCGCTGCCCGCAAGGTTATGGAGGACATCATCGGAGGCGACTCCGATGCCAGCGATGAGAGCAGGGCTGAAGCCATCAAACGAACCAGAGTCCACCTTATCCCTTTGACGGAGACCTACTTCGACCAGACGATCGCCAACACTGACGGAGCCAGGGGCAACAAAACGACGACTTACACCCTGCTTGCCATCGCGCTGCTGGTCATCATCATCGCGTTCATCAATTTCGTGAACTTCTTCTTCGCCCTTGTTCCGGTGCGTGTGCATTCGGTCAACACCAGAAAGGTTCTCGGAGCGTCAAGGGCAAGCCTTGTCATGGATTGCGTGATGGAGGCTGTCTCGCTGATAGCCATCTCATTGGCTCTGGCCGCCGCTGTCGTGGCGCTGTTCCAGACCTCCACGGCGGCGAACCTCATCACCTGCTCAACGGCGTTCGGAGCGAATATGTCCGTGGGTATATTCACAATCATTCTGGGACTTTCCTTCGCCGTCGCGGCGAGTCTTTATCCTGCTTTCTACATCACGTCCTTCTCGCCGGCGCTTGCCCTCAAGGGATCGTTCGCGTCAAGCGCCAAGGGGCGTGTGTTCAGGTACTTGCTTGTGGGCTTGCAGTTCTTGATCTCCATCTCGCTGATCATCTGCGCCACGTTCGTGGGACTTCAGCGAAAGTACATGCTCAGCCACGACATGGGCTTTGACCGTGAGGAACTCATCACGGCCAACGTGAACCGTACTGTCGCGAAGTCCGCCGAGGCTCTGAGCTCCAAATTGAGGGAAGATCCTCAGATCAAGGACATTACCTGGGCCGATGGAGACCTTGTACAGCCGAGCCGTATGGGCTGGGGCAGATTGTACAAGGGCGAACAGGTCAGCTTCCAGTGCTATCCTGTCGCCTGGAACTTCCTGCAGTTTATGGGCATTCCGGTTGTCGAGGGCAGGGACTTCACCCAGGCCGACGAGCAGAGCGAGAACGGCGTGTTCATATTCAATGAGGCAGCGAAGAACAAGTTCGGCTTCACCTTGAATGAAAAAATGCCGGGACACATGGATGAAGGTGACGCCGAGGTCGTCGGTTTCTGCCGTGATTTCAATTTCACCTCATTGAAGAACGATGTGTCTCCTTTGGCTCTGTACATCTTCGGAAAACATCCTTGGAGACCGCTTTCGACGCTTCTTGTGCGTACAGAGAAGAATGCCGACATTCCCGCCATTATGAAGAAGATCGCCACAACGGTTTCCGAGATTGACCCGACCGTCAATCCGGATGACGTTGATGTCCAGCTCTTTGACAAGAAACTTCAGTGGCAGTACCAGACCGAGGCCAACTTCTCACGCCTCATCACCCTCTTCACCCTGCTCGCGATCATCATCTCGCTGATGGGAGTCTTCGGGCTCGTGATGTTCGAGACCGAGTACCGCCGCAAGGAAATCGGTGTAAGGCGCGTCAACGGGGCCACGATAGGAGAGATCCTGAAGATGTTCAACATCGAGTTCGCGAGGATCGTGCTGATCTGCTTCATCATAGCGATGCCGCTGACCTGGTGGATTGTGAACCGGTATCTGTCCGGATTCGCCTACAGGGTGCCGATCTACATCTGGGTGTTTGCCGCCGCCCTTGTCGCTGTCCTTGCGATCACAGCTCTGGTCGTCACGGGACGATGCTACCGGGCCGCCACCGAGAACCCGAGCATCACCTTGAAGAAGGAATAGTCTAAGGCTGCGTACGGGCCGGATGACCTTCGTCAAAAATAAATGTTGAAAAAATCAATCTGCCACAAGGACTTTTTTCAATGAATATGAGAGAACGGCTCGCAATTTGCGGGTCGTTCCCTTTTGTGAACCTATGGGAATATGTCCGGTTTGCGATCAGGCATATTCACAGATTTTAACCACATGATTTATGAAACGTTTATCGATTCTTACCGCCATCATTCTGGCCGCAGCGGCCTTGATGGCATCGTTCCAGAACTGCTATGCCTGCACGGGCATCACCCTCAAAGCCAAGGACGGAAGCACCGTGGTGGCGCGCACGATTGAGTGGGCCGCCTCGGACAATGACTGCCGCTGGGTTGTAGTGCCACGCGGCCACACCTGGAAATCCTTCATCCCCGGCGGCGGAACCGGCCGCAGCTTCACTTCAAAATACGGCTACGTCGGCGTGGCTGTGGTCCAGGACGAGCTGATGATGGAGGGAATGAACGAGAAAGGACTCTCCGCCGGCCTTTTCTATTTCCCGGACTATGGAAGGTATGAGGAATATTCAGAAGCTAATTATGAGACGAATATCTCTGATTTCCAACTGGTTTCCTATATCCTTGGACGTTGCGCCACAGTCGATGAGGTCAAGGCCGAGATCGCTAAGGTGCATATTCACGGATTTGATCCTCGCTCTTCGACCGTGCATTGGAGGTTCGCCGAGCCCTCCGGCCGCCAGATCGTGCTGGAGATCATTGACGGGAAGTGCGTTTTCTATGAGAACACCCTCGGCGTGCTGACCAACTCGCCTTCGTTCGACTGGCAGCTCACCAATCTCAACAACTATGTCAACCTCCTTCCTGGACGCACTGAGCCTCACACGCTTGGGAATATGTCCCTGTCTTCTTTCGGTGGAGGAAGCGCGATGCTTGGTCTGCCAGGGGATTTCACGCCGCCTTCAAGGTTTGTCCGCGCGGCTTTCTTCCAGAACACCGCACCGCAGAAGCCGAATGCCGAGGGATCCGTCTTCACGGCCTTTCATATTCTTGGATCGATGGAGATTCCGATCGGGGCGCAGTTCGCGCAGGGCCAGGAGCCGGCTGACATTCCGAGCGCCACCCAGTGCACTTGTGTCACTGACATGTCAGGTCTGCGGTTCTACTACCGGTCGATGTACGACGGAGGGATCAGATGCATTGATTTAAAAGAGATTAACTTTAAGAAAGTGGGGTTGAGGTCCGAGCCGCTCATTCCTGCCAGGAAGGAATATGTCCATTACATCAAATTTTAATAATTTAAATTGCGAATATGCCGTTTCGGGCACGCTTTTCGCATTTGACATATTCGTTTGTTGATTTTAAAAAATCAAAATATTATGATTTCAGAGAAACTTGTTAAGGCTTTCAACGATCAGATCGTCGCAGAGCTTTGGTCTTCGAATCTTTATCTTCAGATGGCCTTCTACCTCAAGAAGGAAGGATGGAACGGTTCAGCCAACTGGATGTTCAAGCAGGCTGACGAGGAGAAGGAGCACGCCCTCAAACTTGCTGACTACGCCATCAAGCGTGGCGGTGAGGTCAAGGTCGGAATGATCGATGTCGTTCCTGACGGATGGGGATCGCTCCTGGATGTCTTTCAGAATGTCTACGAGCATGAGTGCCATGTCTCAGGTCTCGTCAATGACCTTGTTGATCTGGCTTCCGCCGAGAGGGACAAGGCGACACAGGACTTCCTTTGGGGATTTGTCCGTGAGCAGGTCGAGGAGGAAGATTCCGCTCTGACGATTGTCGAGAGGCTCAAGAGAGCCGGCGAGGCCGGAGCGTTCTTCGTTGACGCCGAGCTTGCGAAGAGATAGTGCTTTTTACGATGAAAACTTCAGAAAGGGGCTGACCGGGATTCCGGCCGGCCCTTTTTTATTATGTCACGATATATTACCAAAATGTAAAGCTAAATTTTGCTTTTTAGGGTCAAAATGGATAAATTTGCGAGATTAAAATGTTATAATAACGAATAATAATATTTATGTCACGTTTTCTTGATCCGCCAAAGGCGGGTAAACCTCTCGCAGAGGACAAGGTGGACAAAACCTATAAGGCAATGCGCACCAAGGTCTTTCTGGGTGCGTTTTTCGGATATGCAGCTTACTATCTTGTACGTAAGAACCTGTCTTTGGCCGCTCCGGATATGATCCACGACGGGATCATCGACGCGGGCAAGGCCGGCCTCGCGATGTCGGCTGTCTCCATAGCGTACGCCTTCTCGAAATTCATTATGGGAAGCGTCTCCGACAGGTCTGACGCCAGGAAGTTCCTCTGCGTCGGCCTTGTCCTTTCGGCTCTCACTATGATCTTGACAGGCCTTATCCCGTTCGGGGCCAACACCGCGGTGAACACCGCCATCATATTCACACTTATGCTGATAGTAGGTTGGCTGAGCGGTTTCGGCTGGCCTCCTTGCGGCAGAATTATGGCGCATTGGTTCAGCCAGAACGAACGAAGCTTCAAGATGAGCGTGTGGAATGTATCGCACACCATCGGCAGCTTCTCCCTTGGATTCCTTGCCATCGCCGGTGTGATGATCTTTGACGCTTTCGGCAGCACTCAGAGCTGGAGGGGCGATTTCGTGTTCCCGGCCGTCATCGCCATTCTGATCGCGGTGTTCTGCTGGTGGGCTATCCGTGACACGCCGGAGTCCTGCGGTCTTCCTTCAGTCCAGGACTGGAGAAAGGACTGGTCAGGAATCAAGTCCAAAGGCTCAGCTGACGAGAAGCTTCCGTTCAAGACCTTGTTCGTGGACTATGTGTTCAAGAACAAGCTCCTGTGGATCGTGGCCATCTCCAACGTGGCCGTTTATATGGTCCGTTACGGCATCGGTGACTGGGCTCCGACCTATCTTCAGGAAAAGTCCATAATGACCGCAGCCGAGAGCAAGATCGCTTTCTCCGTGCACAACATCGTCGGCGCCGTCGGCACACTTGCCTGCGGCTGGGCCACGTCCAAGATATTCAAAGGCCGCTGCGCTCCGATGAACGTGATCTGTATGTTCTTCTGCCTGCTCGGCGTCCTGCTTTATTGGATGGTCGGCTCTGGTATCATCTCCGCCGCTCCGGCTTTGCAGAAGACCTTGATCTACATCGCCTTGTGCCTTATCGGCTTCTTCATCTACGGCCCTGTGGCTCTGACAGGCGTCCAGGCCTTGAATCTCGTTCCTAAGAACGCCGCCGGAACAGCCGTCGGTTTCGTGGGCCTGTTCGGTTACCTTCTCGGTGACGCCGTCTGCTCCAAGATCCTTGTCGGTGGAATCGCCGTCGGCAGCTCTTGGGACACCGCGATGCTCTCCGTAGCAGTAGGCGCCCTCATCGGAGTCTTCCTCTGCGCCCTGCTGATCAAGAGCGAACAGAGGCTGGCGAAGTCCAACGCTTAGGAATTTTGCTAAACTTGACGTTTGATTATTTCTTGAAATCATCCAGTCTGAACTCCTTAGGACGGGCCATATTCTCGGTATAGACATTACCAAACTCGTCCGTGACCTTGATGGTGAGATCAGTGTCGGCGTCAGGTGCGGTCACCTTGAAGAAATGATGCCATTTCTCGGTGATGAAATTCGGCTTGCTTGACGCTCCGTTGAACCTTTTGACGGAGAGTGCGGCGATGTGCGCCGGATCGTAAGCCGAGGCCCTTGTCCATTTCAGTTCATTTCCCTTCTCATCCGTGACGCTTAGTTTCCAATTAGAGTTCCAGTTCCAGATGTTGATCAGGACCACATTCTTCTCTGTTCCGGAATATGCGTCGACATATTTAGAGAACTCTGGCTTCAGGCTGGCTGACATATTCGGTACGTCATCGTAGGAGAAGCGGACTTTATTAAGGTCGTAAGACCTGAACTGATAGTTCTCGTCCCAAGCGGTGGCTTTGAACTTCCAATTGAAATCCGTGCCGTTGATGTCCCAGATGCTGTAGCCGGCAGGAGATCCGTCCGTGCCAAGATAGACTCCAGGAGTCAGCTTTCCGGACCACCACCACGATCCGCAGATGGATCCCGCGTTATGCTCGTAGAAATTCTCAGCTCCGAACTTGGCGGACTCCGTAGGGTTTATGTTATAGATCACGTGAGTATGTCCGGTGACAAAATGCACCTTATAGCCTTTCAGGATATCAAACAGCTGCGACACGCTGCCGACCGCTGTCTTATAGGTGTCACCCACGATAGGGCTGAATATCTGAGCGTGGGTCGTGAGGATCAACGGAGTGGACTTATCCACATAACTCAGATCATTCTCCAGCCATTCAAGCTGCTCCGAGGTGAAGGTCTTGACATAATCCCTGTTGCCTCCAACGTATTTTGAGCAGTCAATGTCATCCAGCACGACATAATGAACCTTGCCTATGTTGAATGAGTAATATGTCGGCGCGATCTCCCTGACATAACGGGCGGACGCGTCAAAGTCGGCACCGAATGTTCCGATGGCTCCCTTCAGCATATAGTCATTGTCGTGGTTGCCCATCGTGTGGAAAATCTGGATGTCGTTGACCTGCCCGTTGATCTCATCAAGATACTGAGGGAAAGAATAGCTCCTGTCATACCAGTAGATGTCCCACGTCATATCACCAAGGGTCATCGCATAGATCTTCTCTGACTTGTGGTTGTTCCGATAGGAATTGAAATCCTTCGTGAACACTGCGAACTGCGATTTGTCATTGGTTCTGTTCGCAAGATGCATATCACCGAGGAAAAGCATCTTGTGCTTGCTCTGGTCTCCGACGTATGTCAACTCAAAGTCTTGCCTTTCGACACTCGAAGCGTCAGCGCCCAGATATGCGTGGAACTGAGGCAATACGCCTTTGGAAGGCACCTCATAGCCACTTGGAACAGAGATGAACACATAGTTCCATTTCTTGGCTGACGGAAGCTGATAGATACCCTTGCTGTCGGTCTTGGTCACAAGCACTCCGTCGGAAACCACGACGTCCGGCACACCTTTCTCGTCACAAGTGACCACACCCCAGACAGTTGTGCCTTTGTCCGGAGTGAAATCTATCGCCTTGACGATGCTCAAGGTTGTGTTTCCGAAGGACTTTTTACGCTGTCCACGCTTGAGATAGACCTGATAGGTGCCGGAAGTCGCTGATTTGTATAGTCTGACCGCGAACTTGTCGGCGGAGACGCTCTCGATGTTGCAATTGAAAGAGATTCCATCAGAGGCCATCATCATAAAGACATCACTTTGAAGCGGTGCCTTGCCGTCTTTTACCACGAACTCGATCAGACCTTCCGGAGCGGCCTCAATCCTGCTCGGAAGGACAAAGCTGACATCAAATTCATCCGCTTCAGGAGTCTCGTTCCCCGATCCGCCACATCGGATCAAAGTCACGCATCCTACAACAGTCAATAAAATGAATGTCAAAAGTTTGCAAAAGAAGTTCTTTCTCATATTTATGAATATTCCAGTTTAGTTAAACGTCAAGTTTTATAAACACACAATTAAAACATTATTCTTATGAGAGTAATCAAATCAATTGCTGCCTCTCTGATTCTTGCGTTGGGTTGCCTTACGGCCGCCTTCGCCCAGAACCAGAGGGAGGTGTCGGGAAAAGTTCTCGACGCTGCACAGCAACCTCTTGTCGGAGTCGCTGTCCTTGTTGAAGGAACCAACAATGGTACGATGACATCCGATGACGGAAGCTTTTCTTTGATGGTGCCCGCAGGGAATGTGACACTTGAGGTCACGTCCCTTGGCTATGTCACAAGGAAAGTCTCTGTCCCTTCAACCAGATCTTCCGTGTCCATTGTCCTTGAGGAGGATAATCTGACATTGAACGAGACCGTTGTTGTAGGTTACGGTACCCAGAAGAAGGTCAATTTGACCGGAGCCATCACGACAGTAAGCCCTAAGGAACTGGAAAACAGAACCTCCCACTCGCTTACGAACATGCTCCAGGGAGCTGTGCCGGGATTGAATATCTCCACTTCGGCAGGTAACCCTGGCAGCTCGGGATCCATCAACATCCGAGGTATCACCTCTATCAACAGCGCTTCTCCTATCGTGGTCATTGATGGTGCCATCGGTGACCTGAGCCGTGTGAACTCTAACGATGTCGCCAGCATTTCCGTGATCAAGGACGCCGCGGCTGCCGCGATCTATGGAGCCCGCGCCGCGTACGGTGTGATTCTCATCACGACCAAGAGCGGTGAGTCAAAGGATGGAAAAGCTACAGTAAGGTACAGCGGCAGATGGGGTTGGGAAGCTCCTACCACATCAACTGACTACGAGGATCGTGGTTACTGGTCTGTATATACCATCGATAAGTTCTGGATGGCGGACGCCGGAAAGAAATATACCACCTACACGGACGCTGATATGATGCAACTTCTCGCTCGTGTCAACGACAAGACCGAGAATCCTGACCGTCCTTGGATTGTCGAAGATGTCCGCAACGGAAAGAAGCAGTGGGTTTATTACTGCAACACCGATTGGTATCACGAGCTTTATCGCGACGAGCATCCCGTACAGCAGCAGAGTGTTTCCATAAGCGGTGGCACTAAGGATGTCAAGTATTATCTCTCAGGAGCTTACGACCGTCAGGAGGGTATCATCAACATCAATCCTGATGTCTATAACAAGTACAACCTCCGCTCAAAGATCGATTTCAAGATCAACAAGTATATGAGGCTGTCCAACAACACGTCATTCTTCAGCTCACGTTATACATTCCCTGGAGGAGACGATGTTCAGGATTCATTCTCATACGCCTCTCGTCACGCTCTTGCCGCTTTCCCTATTTATAACCCGGACGGTTCGTTCACTTACGGAACACCTATGATCTCCGGCAACTACAACATCGCCAACGGACGTCATATTATGTTCTCAATAGGCGACAACAACGTTGAGCGCAAGACCGATTTCTCGAATATGACGGAATTGAAGATCACCCCTATCAAGCAGGTGACTGTGACCGCCAATTTCACTTACAGGATCTACCAGAACAGGAATTCCTACAGGCAGGTCAAGATGCCTTATCGCAGATATCCTGATTCCGCAATGGAATATTACGAGACGGGAGCCGGTGAGGATCACCTGAAAGAGAGTGTCGGAACGAGCCAGTACTATGCCTATAATGTCTATGCATCTTATGATGACACCTTCAATGACGCTCATCACCTGAGCGCGGTTGTCGGAACCAACATCGAGGACTGGAACAGCAAGAGTATCGGTGCGACAGGTAAGAACCTGCTTTCCGAGGATCTGTCCGACCTCAATCTTGTCGGCCCGAACAGCGATGGTGACATCCTGACGACAGTGTCCGGAGGCTTCAACGATTATGCTCTCGTCGGCTTTTTCGGACGTGTCAACTATGACTACAAGGGCAAGTACCTTTTCGAGGCCTCAGGACGTTATGACGGAACTTCACGTTTCGCCCCTGGACACAGATGGGGTTTCTTCCCGTCAGCCTCAGCCGGTTGGAGAATCAGCGAGGAGCCTTTCTTCGAGGGCGTGAAGAGCACGGTGGACTATCTCAAGCTCAGAGCCTCTGTCGGAAGCATCGGTAACCAGAATGTGAAGGCCAGCAACGGCGGCTATTACACATACCTCAGGCAGATCGAGAACAAGACGTTCTCCGGTGATGACGCTTTCTCTTTCGGCGAGGGAACAACCCTGCCTAAATATTCGACGATCTCGGCTCCGAACGCTTCCGACCTGACTTGGGAGACAGCGATCCAGTACAACCTTGGATTGGATGCCGCTATGTTCAATTCTCGCCTTGATTTCACAGCCGAGACCTACATCAGGGATACTAAGGATATGCTTACCGCCGGAAAGCAACTTCCAGGCGTGTATGGCGCTTCCGTTCCAAGAATGAACGCCGCTGACCTGAGAACTTATGGCTATGAGCTTTCCCTTGGCTGGAGGGATCAGATCCAGGTTCTTGGCAAGCCGTTCAACTATAATGTCAGGGCTACATTGAGTGATTACAGATCATACATCACCAAGTTCGATAACAAGGATAAGATTCTGTCCAACTATTACGAAGGACAGCGTCTTGGTGACATCTGGGGCTTTGAGGTCGATGGTTTGTTCAAGACAGACGAGGAGGCACAGGAATATACAAAGAATGTTCTTGACTGCAGCATCATCAATGGCCGTATGACCGGAGGTTTCCTTGCCGGTGACTTGAAATATGTCGATCTTGACGGAGACCACAAGCTTACCATAGGTAAGAATACCGTTAATGATCCGGGTGACCAGAAGATCCTCGGCAACTCCCTTGCCAGCCTCCAGTATGGTTTCACATTCGGATTTGACTGGATGGGATTTGATTTCTCGGCCTTCTTCCAGGGAACAGGTAACCACTATTGGTACCCTGCCGGAATGAATATGTCATTCTGGGGACCGTACTCATATTCATACGTTTCCTTCCTGCCGAAGAATTTCCTTGACAACTGTTGGGCGGAGGATAATCCTGACGCTTATTTCCCGAGGCCACGTTCATATTCAGCCACCGGTGGTGAGCTGAGCAAAGTCAACAGCCGTTACCTTCAGAACATCCGCTATCTCAGATTGAAGAACCTGACATTTGGCTATACTGTTCCTGGGTTTATCACCAAGAAGATAGGGCTTGACAAAGTCCGCGTTTACTTCTCTGGTGAGAACCTTGCCTATTGGTCACCATTGGCCAAGCATTCAAAGTACATAGATCCTGAGTCGGCCTTCAGAAGAAAGACCAACGAGAATAACGCAAGGGATCATATGGCCTATCCTTGGCAGAAGACAATGATGTTCGGTATTGACATTACTTTCTAAAATCACTGTTGCAATGAAAAAAATCACAATAATATTAGCAGCTCTCGCTATGCTTGGGTTGTCTTCCTGTGACAACATTCTGGACAAGACACCGAAGGACACGATGGCTCCGGAAAACTATTTCCGTAACGAGACCGACCTGAGGCTTTTCTCTGACGAGTTCTATCTTAAGATTCTCGATAAGTCACCGTTTGACCAGCAGAGTGATCATTACATCAACAATAACTTGTCCAATGAACTCCATGGCGGTAATTTCCGCGTTGTCCCTTCTACAGGAGGTGGCTGGAGCTGGGGAGTGCTGCGTAAGATAAACACCATGCTCGGCCATATCGACAACTGCTCCGACGAGGCCGCTGTCGCCAAGTATTCCGCTGTCGCCAGATTCTTCAGGGCATACTTCTATTACAATAAGGTGAAGCGTTTCGGTGACGTTCCGTGGATTGATGTCGAGCTTGGCTCTGCTGACGAGGCCCTTTACAACCCGAGGGATTCCAGGGAACTTATTATGACCAAGATGCTTGAGGACATCGATTTCGCTATCGAGAACCTTCCTTCAGACATCAGCGTTTACCGTGTCAACAAGTGGTCCGCTTTGATGCTCAAGGCAAAGTTCTGCCTGTACGAGGGAACTTACAGGAAATACCATAACCTTCAGCTTGAAGGCAACGACGCCGACTTCTATCTGACGAAGGCCGCCGAGGCTGCAAAGCAGATTATGGACGGAGGCAAGTACAAGCTTGCAAGTGACTACCGTGCGTTGTTCGCCAACGTTGACGCTGACAAGAATGAGTTTATCCTTGCCATCAAGAATGACAGAAGTCTGAATGTAAGGAACAATTCCTGCGCTTTCGCCACGATGCCGACACAGGGTTGCCCTGGTCTTACCAAGAAGTTCGTCGACAGCTTCCTTATGAAGGATGGCTCCCGTTTCACGGACAAGGCCGGATGGCAGACTCTTCAGTATAAAGAGGAAGTGGCTGACAGAGATCCACGTCTTGCGTATTGCACCGTGACCCCTGGCTTCAAGCGTCCGGGTGCCACCGTGGTCCTTGCTCCTGATTTCGGAAGCAGCTCCACCGGATTCCAGATCTCCAAGTATCTGATGGATGTGAGTCTGCCGGATGTATATAGGGTGACAATGTCATACAACGATATGCCGGTGTTCAGATATGGCGAGACCCTTCTCATCTACGCCGAGGCTCTGGCCGAACTTGGCACTATCACTCAGAATGACCTTGACATTTCCGTCAATCTCCTCAGGGACAGGGTAAAGATGCCTCATCTAAACCTTCAGGCGGCCAACGCCAACCCTGACTGGTACCTGAAGTCAGATCAGTATGGCTACAAGAATGTGACCGGAGCCAATGAGGGTGTCATCCTTGAGATCCGCAGGGAGCGTTCCATCGAGCTTGCCCAGGAAGGACATCGTTGGGATGACCTGATGAGATGGAAGGAAGGCAAGTGCATCGAGCAGGAAATGTACGGAATGTACTTCCCTGGTCCTGGCGAGTATGACCTGACCGGAGACAATGTCGCCGATGTCTGCCTTTATGAAGGTGACACCAAGCCAAGCTCATCTGTGAAGAATATTGTTTTCCTTAAGATAGGCGACAAGCAGGGTGTCCTTCTCTCGGATGGCAACAAAGGTTATGTTGACCCTCAGCAGGGACTCCAGCACGTATTTGATGAGAACAGGGATTATCTTTATCCTATTCCTACCAATGAGCGTACATTGAATCCGAACCTTGTTCAGAACCCTGGTTGGGTGGACGGTTCGAGTGATGACGATGAGGAGACAACCAAATAAAGTTTGACATTATGAAATTGATTAATAGAATATTCATTGCCATCATTGCCCTTGTGTCGACATCGTTGGTGTTCACTGGGTGCAATGAGGACGAGCTGGATGTCGCCAAGGCCGTAATGGCGAGCGCCACATCCTTGACTTTTGATGGTCAGGGTGCTCCTGAGCAGATTATCACGGTCTATTCCGACAAGACGTGGACCGCTGATGTTCCGGAGTGGGTGACCATCAACCCTACCACTGGTTCTGGAACGACGGATGTGACTGTCTCTGTGAGTGATAATCTTCGTGGCGGTTCTCTTGACAATCCTCGTAAGGCGGAATTGGTCTTCCACGGCAGTACCCTTGCTAGCCGTTCGGTGGTTGTTGTCAACCAGAATGGAGATAAGTTCCGTGATGTCGCTGAAGTCACCGTCTCACAGGCCACTGAGCTTCAGGACGAGGCTGTTGTGATCATAAAGAACTCACAGGTCACCGCTCTGACAACGAAAGGCTTCATCGTCTCGGACGGTTCAAAGGCTATCTATGTCCTTACTTCGGAGGAAGCAAAGATTGGTGACAACGCTGAGATCTGGGGAACCAAGGAGTCCGAGAACAAGCTTCCTGTGATTTCTGGATGTGAGAAGATCATCCTTTCTGATAATTCAACAGTCAATTACCCTGATGCGATTGACATTACGACATCCATTGATTCTTACAACGCGACATCCAGAGAGTTCGTTAAGGCTACCGGTACTCTTAGCGGTAATTCAGTCACTGTTGAGGGTGCAACGACAATGCGTATCAATATTCTTGATGCACCGGCGTCGGATGAGTTTGAAGAGTTGAATAACCACAACGTGGTTGTCTATGGCTATTTTGCCGGAGTTTCTTCGCCTGTTGTCAATATCATTGTCGCAGGCTTTGAGGATCTTGGTGTCAAGTCCGGACTTATTTTCTCTGATGATTTCAGTTGGATGGCTCCGTATGTGACTTACTATAACTCAAATTCCAGCACACCGTTGGGTAAGTCAGTTGAAGATAATAATGATAAGGGTAATGCTCCTAATGCATACACTGATCCGGTTGTCCAGGCATCCGGCCTTATGGAGGCTTTGGCAAAGAAAGGTTATGAGGATATCAACGCTGGTGTAAAATCCATTTACCCACAGGACTGCTATTGGAAGTTCGGAAAGACCAATGCCCACACGGGCTTCAAGCTTCCGGTCATTAAGTATAGTGGAGATGCCATCCTGTCATTTGACTGGAGCCCTCATAAGACAGGAAGCGGTAATATTGACAAAGTCAATGTTGTGGTTGAGATTGTGGGTTCAGGTAAGGTTGTCACATCTTCCGGTCTTGCCAGTGTCAGTGATCCATTCGAAAATGATTGGGTCAAAGGTCAAATGGCTTGGAAAACATCTCAGGTAGAGATCAAGGGATATTCTCCGACAGACAGAATCATCATCAGGCCTGAATATCTTGAGAATCACGACGGAGTCACTCAGATGAGATGGTATCTTGACAACATCGTGATGAACACAGGTGATGCCCAAGAGACGGAAAAGGTCCTTTTCGAGGATGACTTTGGCTGGATGACACCTTTGATCGAGGAGTACAACAAGACTGCGTCAAAGCCTATCGGCAAATCAGTTGAGAATAATGACCCTGGGGCTGAGGCTCCTAACGGTTATAGTGCGGCGGTGTCTATTATAACCGGTTTCTACGAAAAAGGTTATGTTGACATCCATCCGGAATGGAAGGTGATGTACCCGCAGGATGCCTATTGGAAGATGGGCAAGACTTGTGACAAAAAAGTTGAAACGAATGGCAAGTATAATGTCACCGGAATTGTCCTTCCTGATTTCCTGGCCAAGAACAAGGCTTCAAAGGTAAATGTCACATTCAATTGGGCCTGCCATAGGCGTGTCCTGAATGAGGGTAAGGAGAATGAAACCAAAGAGACTGACCCTGTCAAAGTTGTGGTTGAGGTGATAAAGAATCTCAGCTATGTCACTGACGCCAGCAAGGCGGCCACATACGATGTGGTCTCCACAAGCTCCGCCCTTGAGACCCAGCAGCCTGTTGACAAAATGGAATGGCAGACAGCATCTGTCGTTCTTGAAGGTCTTTCGGATGGAGACAGAATCCTTATCCGTCCGGAGAATATGAAGCCTGCCAACTCCACTGTCAATCGTTGGTACATTGACAACATCAAGGTGACGGAGGCGAAATAGCTTTTCGTAATAAAAAAATAAATAAGGAGGATGACCTTTTTAGTCACCCTCCTTTTTGTGTGTAATTTGCTGATTTTATTTTGTCAGATTACGATGGTCGTAAGCATTCGAGGAAGTACGTGCGTCGATAAAGTTTGACTGCAACTTGCATCAGTGTGATGCCGGTTGCAGTCTTTTTATGGGAGTGTGATAT